>ERZ779737.482-NODE-482-length-37401-cov-3.198495_pt1 | contig 37401 bp, 35 predicted proteins | sample MGYA00511889_ERZ779737 | MGnify/ENA primary metagenome ERZ779737 (study PRJEB29588, sample SAMEA2163575) | human gut metagenome | biome: human gut; feature: human-associated habitat; material: faeces | place: Denmark | collected 2008/2010 ... | reverse complement strand
GCGTGTATGGTTTACCGCCAGCACTCCCGCTTTTCGTGGAAGCGTGTCGCTGATGGTTTTCTGCAAGTCTTTCTCCAGCAGTTTCAGCGTCTTTTTCAGGTCAGTTGTTTTCATCGTTTAAATATCTTTTAAGCAATTTCTGAACAGCTTCATCGGCACCCGGATAGGCATTCTCGTAGTAAGGATGCTTCCGGCTGAAAAGTTTCGGGTCCAGTCCGGGGTTGTTTTCCAGTCCGGGCGAAGGCTCATATTCAGTCACGGGAACTCCCTGCGTAACCGGGTCGTCAGTCTGTTCAAGGTCGCATTTGCAGTTCCAGCGGTCGCCTGGATGATGACGCTGCCAGAATGTGGAGGTGACAGGAAGGGTAAGCCTGATACTCCAGTATTCACGGTGCGCAGGGTCGGGTTCGGCACTTGTGGTGGGAAGCCATCGCAGGTTGGGAAGTATGTCGGCATTCCGTTCGAAACCTTTCCAGTCTGCTGCCTGACGGGCACGAAGTACGGCTGTGTCGTATTCCGTCTGCAACCAGGCGTTGTTGTAAGTTCCGATAATTGATTCCACATCTTCCTGGAATCGACGGAACTCTTTCAGCTTCCCGTCTTCATCGAGCAGTTGCGAAGCGATGTCGTTCTGCATGCGGTGTGTACGGAAGGCGGCAAACACGTCGGCATCGTCTTTCAGTGCCTGACGGAAAAGGGTGTCGGCATCATCTACATTCTCTATGGGGTATCCTTCCTGAAGGGCACGTTCAAAGGTGTCGCGTGCGGCTTCATACAGTTCCGGATAGATGTCTTCCTCCACATTGAAGGTTTTCGCGTAAATGTCGGCCAGCAGACGTGCCATCAGTTCCGGAGTAAATGAGGCGGAAACGGATGCTTCATTCCTGGGATGATCATGATGACAGCAGGAACAAGTTTGTCCGTACAGCTCATTCATTACCATCTTAAAGCCCCGTTTTTCGGGGCGCGGACGAAAAAACGGCGGATGTGGTTGTAGAATCGGGTTAAATAGTTTTTACTTTCCGTTTGAGAGTCGTTTAAATTCTTCCGTTTCTCTTCTTTTCTTTGTGCCGTTTTTCCGTCAGGCGTGTTATTCGTATCAGGTACTACGGCATTCCGTTTTTCCTGCTGTTCGGCTTTGAGCTGGTCGTAATTCTCAGGCTTGGGTATTCCGGTAAGTTCGTAGAACGTGTCGTCGGATACGGGTGTTCCTGCGTTTCGCATCTTGGTTATCACGTCGGCAATGACCGTGATGTTTGTTTCTTTCGGTTCTACGTACACGAATTCTCCTCCGCGTGTGTTGTATCCCATGCTTTCGAAGATGTCCGTCATATCGTAGTTCAGCACGTTCAGGATAAGCTGGCGGTCGGACTCATTGATTTTCTTTTCTCCTTTCTCCTGCACGGTTCCCAGCGACTGGGTTCCACGTTCGGAGGCTTCGGTGGTAAGCGTATTGCCTAGGAATATCTTGCTTATCTCATTGTTGCACCGCTCATACAGCTTGTCGTACAGGTCGGATGAACCGCTTTTACCGGCACTTTCCAGCAGCTTCAGCTCACTGCCTTTCGGGTGGATGAAGCATGCGGCTGCTCCCTGCTCGTTCATGTCGTCAAGAATTTGCAGTCGTGCCTCTTCATCTTCCGCATCGTAGGTATATTCGCGGATGGGCATTCCGAATATTTCGCAGAACTGTGCCCAGTCGGCCATGTCGTTACGTTTGAAAATGACGTAGGGTGCAGCGTTGGCCAGTTTACCCAATGCACGCGGCTTGCCCACAAAAAGCACATCGCGGAAGTCTGTCCAGGGAGTTCCGGTAATTTCACCCTGACGGTGAAGGATAAGACCTCGAACGGGGTCGACGTTCTTTCTGGGTATCAGTTCGTAATTAATCCATCCGCTTTTGTCGCGGTAGAACTGGAAAAGAGAGAATCCCCAGAACACGGAGTCTACCAGGTCTTCGATGAAATGGAAAAACCAGGGTGAACGCAGCATCACATTGATTTCCTCGTCAGGTTTCCCATTACGGCGGAACTCTATCTGAATGTTTCGTGCCGAAGCGATTCGCTTGTCGCGCACACTGCTCAGGTGTCCGTCAATCAGGATGTCTTCGTACATGTCGTACAGGCGTACGCGATTGGTGAAGTCTACGTTTTCGGCCCCGCGTATGCCGCTCATGTATTTCTGCATGTCGAGGAAAAAACGCTGCGGCTGGGTAATTATGACCGTTCGTGCAGGACTTCCCTGCGGATTGATGTTTCCGCCTATGGTTATTTTTTTCTTCTTGCTCATATCAGTATCGGGTGTTTCTTCGTGGATAACTTCGCATCTGGAATGCGGAATTTAACTTAGTGGAATCTTCGTCGAGTGCCGGCAGTCCTTCCACGCTTATCTCAAATTTTGACACGCCTTTCAGCCATTCCAGGCTTCGCTCGTAACGGTCTATCCGTATCTTGGAAATCTTCTGCGGATTGTGTATGCAGAATACGTGATACAGCGTGATGTCTTTGGCGTACATCAGCACAAGCGGATGGCGTTCGGAACCGGTGGCTGCAAAAATCTTGTCGCAGTCAAACCGTGAAGACAGGTATCCGCGCATTTCGGCGATGGCCTGGTCTTCGCATACTTCAAGAAGTGATTCGTCTTCACGTATGAGCGCATCGAGTATTTCACGGTGTATGGATGCGTCGTAATCTTCCGGGTTGATAAACTGGCTCATGTTCTGTATTTGTTTTTTTGCCGGATGGTGGTCCGGCTTACGGTTATTGTTTTTTGTAAGGATGCATTCTTGCGGTCGATGGCCCGGTTTCCTCCCTGTATGCAGTCGGGACCGTCGGCAGGATAAGGAAGCGTCATTTCAAAGAGGTCAAACTGGTTGATCAGTTCCTTCATGTGCGGATTGTCTTTTTCTGCCTCATTGAATATCAGCATTCCTTCACGGTCCAGAGGTTCCAGGTCGGCTTCTATACGGGTAGCCTTGTCGGTCTTCTTGTCTTCATCCGGCTTGATGGAAAGCTGTTCGTTCCTCTTTCTGCGGATTCGTGCCAGGTGGCGTTTCAGTACCTGCTGGAAAAACGGGTCCTGAAGCTTGTTGTTCTCTACCATGCAGTAAAGGTTGGTCTTTCCGCCTACATATTCATTCAACAGGAAGAACCAGTTGATGAATTCTTCGTTTGTGGTATGGTCCAGAAAACCTTTAATGACATAAAGCACGCCCTGAAGTTTGCCAAGCAGCCATACGGCCTTGAAGCTGGCACCTTTTTTCTTGCTTTCGCCTGGAGCAGGGTCGCCATACACCATGAGGAATTTGAATTTACGCAGAGGCGGAACCTTACCGAAAGCCAGCTTGGTAAATACGCTTCCACCGGTGAGCGGGTTGTTGAAATACTCCTTCTGCTGTGCCTTTGTGCTGATTTTGGCCAGCACCTGGTCAATCTGTTCCTCACTGTTCTTTGCCGGCCAGGTGGAATGTCCTTCCTTGTCGCGTATGTTAATCACGTCCCAGTGGTCTGCCTGCTTTCCGGCACGTGTGATGCAGCAGTCGCGTGCAATGATGTTTCCGCAGAAGATTATCAGTGTGGGTATGGCCGTGTCACGTGTTCCGTACAATGCTTCTTCCCACCATCCCCACATCTTGTTTACCGTGTCAGGATTACGGCATGCTTCGTCCGTATCGAAGTCATCCACCAGCAGCACGTCGGGTCGGTCGGCTTCGTTACGGCTTCCACGCGGGGCACTTCCTGCACCTACGGCACGAAACGCACATCCTCCTTTCGTAATGAATTCCTCTTCACTCCAGTTTCCAAGGTTCAGCTGTGTGCCGTAATAAGCCTTGATAAGTCCGTTCCGTTCAAACTGCTTCCGGTATGGGTCAAGCAGACGGACGGCACTGTCTTTCGTGGCCGATGCCATGATGACATTCCGTTTTCTTCCCGTAAGCACCAGGAACATGACAATGAACATCACGCAGGTACTCTTGGCCAGCGAACGTGCCCACGAAAGAACCTCAAACCATTCATCGTGTTCAATGCAGCGCATGATGGCCTTAATCTGGAACGGGGCAAAGTCGAACTTGCAGACCGCCGGGAAGAAGAAACGTATCCACTCTAGCGGACGCTTTTCTAGCATTGCCTTGTGCCGTTCTATTTCGGCCCGGCTCTTGTTTACTATTACGACTCCTTTCCGGAGAGAATCCTGCTTGTAATCTTCCCAGATACGGAGTGCTTCTCTGTCCTGCTGTTTCATAGGTTATCCTTGATAAACTGGTCAAACAATCGGATAAACGTCTTAGTCATATCCGGGTCCTGCGGGCGAAGCCAGTCGGAAAACCGCATTCCCACACTGATAATGTCACTGATGCCCACATCGCTTTCCAGCTTCTTGATGGTGGCTGCCAGTTTTCCCAGCGTGTCGGCTTCAGACGGGGTGGCATATCGCTTTCCTTCTTCACGGCTCTGTATGGCCTTGTTTATTTCGGCCACCTGGCGGTGAAGTGCGGAAATCTGCTGTTCGCGTGTCAGCGTCATGCCAATCTTCATCTCCTCCCATTTTTCCGAGTTGATCCATCGGGAAAGTGTCTGGCGTGAAACGCCTGTCTTTTCTGCTATTTCCTGCTGAGTAAGGTTCTCTTTCAGGTAAAGCATGCGTGCGTATTCCTTTTTTTGCGTGTTTGTCAATTCTGCCATGTCTTTTATATCTTATTTTGTGTTTTGCAAATTTCGTCCATAAATATATCATTCACAACACTTTATTTTTATCATACCCTTTATAAACCGCATGATGACGTTTTAAAAGTGTGTCATAAAAATGCCATCTTGACAGTCCTTTTTTTTCTTCCCAATTTTGCATCAAAACAGCAATAAAAGCAAAATGAACAAACGATTTTTCAATATGATACCTTCGCCCGATGTGGCGTGTATTCTTCTGTATGGGGAAGTAGGCGACAAGTGGGACGGAGTGACCGATGCGGACATTGTTCGTGAACTTCGCGACTATGAATCATTGTACGGTAAGATTGATGTGCGCATCAACAGCATTGGGGGAAGCGTATATGCCGGAATCGCAATCTTCAACGCGCTTCGTGAAAGCAAGGCAGATATTACCATTTACGTGGATGGTGTGGCCGCCAGCATTGCAAGCGTGATTGCCATGTGCGGAAAGCCGGTGTACATGAGCCAGTACGCACGTCTGATGATTCACAATGTGCAGGGAGGATGCTGGGGGAACAAGGAGGAACTGAAGCAGACCATGGAACACATTGAGCAGCTGGAGGAGATACTGGCAGACATCTATTCTTCGAAGACCGGAACAGACCGCGAAGAAATAAAGAAGACTTACTTCGACGGTAAAGACCACTGGCTTACGGCCAAGGAGGCAAAGGATATGGGATTCGTGGACGGAATCTACGACGTGGAAGAAGCAGAACGCCAGGACGTGGAAAGTCCAGACAACGTGTACAAACTCTTTATGAACAGAATGAAAAATAACCCATTAAACAACGATAAAGCAATGTTTGACGAACTAAAGAAACGTCCCTTGTTTGCCAACTGTGCAGATTCTGCCTCTGCGCTGGCCGTAATCGGGACACTGGAAAACAAAGCAGGGAAGTATGACACCCTGAAGGCGGAAAACGACACACTGCGACAGAAGCTTGAAGATTTCGAGAATGCGGCAGCAGAAGCACGCAAGAAAGAAATCGACACGATGCTGGAAAACGCGGTAAAAGAGGAACGTATCCGCCCGGCAGACAAGGACACATATCGTGCCTTGCTGGAGAAAGACTTTGAAAATGCATCGAAGATTCTGGAAGGTTTGCCCCGGAAAAAGATGATTTCCGACGGACTGGACAAGAATGATCCAGAAAACAAAGGTGCATGGGAAAAGGAACAGGAAAACATCCGTGAAAGACGTTACGGAAAGAAGTAGTAAATAACAATTAATCAAAACAAAACATGGCAATTCAGATTCAAAACACAGCCTATGACGGTGAGGTTCTTGAGAGACTGCTCACCAAGGCGGCTACCGGAAATGAACTTGTACAGAAAGGACTGATCAAGCTTGTTCCGAATATCCGCAAGAAATACTCCATTCCCCGACTGAAGACGGGAGATATGTTGCAGAAGCGAAAGGAACAGCCTGAATCAACTGATTCTAAGGGTGATTTCAAATATTCGGAGAAAGCACTTGTTCCGCATGACTTTATGGTGTATACCGAATTTAACCCGCGAGCTTTTGATGATATTTGGCGAAAATATCAGCCGAAAGGAAAAATGGTGTTCGACCAGCTTCCTCCTGAAGTGCAGAACCAGTTGCTGGATGCATTGTCTCGTCAGGTTAACTTCGAGCTGGGGTACCACTTCGTTAACGGTATTTATAAAGACGATGACGAAGACGATGATCATCTGTTCAACGGTATTCTGACTCAGATTATGGCCGACAGTGAAGTGATTCACGTGAAGTCTTCTTCTTCTGAGTCAATGATTGTCCGTTTGCAGAAAGTGCGCAAGGCTACTCCTCAGGTGCTTCGCAACAACCCGAATTTTGTTTATATGATGTCTGTAGACGATGCAGACCGTTACGATGACGAACTGACACAACGCGATGCCAAGGGTGCCAACTGGACGGATACGAACGCCGTACGCTTTAAAGGTACAAACATTGTTCCGCTGGCTGCCATTCCGGACGGTGTGATTATCGGTACCGTAGCTACTCCGGACGAAGACTCCAACACTTGGGGTGCAGTGAACCTGGTAGACGATTTTGACGTGATCCAGATTGACAAAGTGACCAACGCCGGTGAGAAGTATTTCTTCAAGATGCTTATGATGGCAGATACCAACGTGGCTTTCGGCGAAGAAGTAGTATTGCTGGATGTGCGTGAAGCTGCTACTGTATCGGCTTCAGGAACCAGCATTACGCTGACAACTCAGGCAAGCAAGGTTTCGATTGAACCGGATTCAGACAGTAAGGCATATACTATTTCAGGAGATGACATTCTGATGGGTGCCATGCTGGAAATTACGAATACTCATGCAAGCAACAAACTTACGGTCAACTCGATTGAAGTTGCTGCTGGTGCTACCAAGAAAATCTACTACAGCGGAAAGTCCTGGTTTGATGCCAAAGAGGTAGACGTAAAGATTACGCAGGTATCTCCTCAGCAAGTGCAGGTAGTGGGCACAGTGGAAACTACAACCAAAGAGCAGGCATAAGGAGGAATGAGGTATGAAACACTTTACAATGGGTGAACTTTGTGCCAGTACCACCGCCGACGCTCATGGAATAAAGAATACACCGCCTCTTCAGGAGGCGGGTAATCTGAAAGCCCTTGCCGACAATGTGCTTGACCCTCTTCGTGAATGGTACGGAAAACCTATTACCGTCAATTCAGGGTACCGTTGTCCGCAACTGAACCGGCTGGTAGGAGGTGCGGAAAGCAGCCAGCATCTGAAAGGAGAAGCTGCCGACATTACAGCAGGAAGCAAGGAAGAAAACCGTAAACTCTTTGATTACATCAAAAGCCATCTTCCTTTTGACCAGCTTATCGACGAAAAGAATTATTCCTGGGTGCATGTGTCTTACAAGCGCGACAGAAACAACAGAAAACAGATTTTAAAACTTTAAAGCACAACAAAATGAAACGGATTATCTTATTTTTCAGCCTGTGCCTGATTACACTGGCTTCATTTGCGCAGACCGTACTTCCGGCTGCAGAACCTGAAACATCGTTCCTTATCGACCTGGGAAGCTTTACCGGAATCGTAGCCCTGGTTTCTACCTTGGTGACACAGATTCTGAAAGTTGTTCCGGCTATTTCCGCAAGCAAGCTGGCTAAAATTTTGATTTCATGCGGTGTGGGCATGGTAGTATGTATTATTGTCTGGCTGTTGCAACTTACTCCGTTACTTACAGGCTATATCTGGTGGCAGGTGCTGATTTACGGACTGGCGGCCGGACTCAGCGGATGCGGATTCTATGATGTGATTAAGGCTATCGGAGCACTGTTAAAAAAAGAGTAGAGCATTATGGATTGGACCCTGTTACAGTCACTATGGGACTGGCTTCTTCCTGCCGGATGGCTGGCTACTGCCATTGCCTGGTGGCGTGACAGGAAGGTGTATCAAGTCCGTGCGGTAAAGGAAACCGAAGGTACTTACAAGACTCTTTACGATGACCTCAGTGCCACGGTATTGGAAATTAGCAAACAATTACGAAAACAAAACGAAAGAAATATCAATCATGAAACGGCTTTACGCAAATTACATACTTGCAAGTATGCTGACCGCTGTCCTGTCATTATCTTCCTGCGCCAGCAGCAGAAAGGCCAGCTCGGAAACCGTCCGCTCGGACAGCCTCCGAACGAGCGTAACCGAGCAAACAACCTACGAGCCGGTCCCGAAGAGGACGGCGACGCTGAAGATGGATGCGGACCAGTTCCTGAATTTGACGAAGCTTCCTGAAGGCATTGGTATCAGCTATCGGAATGACGGTCTGAACATAGATATAAAGTCAGACGGAGAAGGTGGCGTGAACGTCACAGCTACAGCCGACAGCATAGGAAGACAAGTGACCGTAACACGTACGGAAACCGACCACCGCATACGCGATGAAACTGTGAGCAATGAAGTGAAGGAAACACGCCCGGGAGCACAGGGATGGCTGACAGGAACAGCCTTGACCCTGCTGGGTATTTTCCTTATCTGGCAACTGATTAAACGATATTTAAAACACGATTAAAAACGACAAGATTATGGCAGATACAAGCAACGGGCTGATGTACGGCGTGGCGAAAGTGACTTTCAAGTCTTCCGGAGAAGGAGGTGAAGAAAAGACGTTGGGCTGGTTGGATGAAAACGGAATGCAGCCGGCTGGAAATGCGCCTACCTTTATGGATGTGATGGCCGCACAGGTAACAGATGGACCGGTAGACAGCATCATGACTAATCCGGGAAGTGATGCGTTCACAATGAACCTTATCCAGCTGAATGCGGAAAACATGGTGAATGTGTTCGGTGGAAAAGCGGAAGCTGACGGTTCTTATACACCACCGACAAAGATGGTAGCCAATGGCGTACTGACTATCACTATGCATTCAGGCCACAGTTTCCGGGTATTCAACTCCCGATTGAGCCGTAACGGATGGCAGAACGGTATCAACATGCAGAATGTGCTGGCAATGGGTATCCGTGTGGATATGCTGAAACCAACCGACGGCAAGGAAAGACGTTACCGCATATATCCTCCCGGTGTGGTTCCCGACACATCTGACACAACCGCAGACGCTAAGGAATGATGAAGGCACAAGATATAGAACTTCTGGCAGGCATATCCCTCAGTGACGGGGGAATCAGCCTGCCGCTTCATACGGTACTTCGGAAACGTCCGTTCCGCATTACGATGAAGACACCTACCACACGCAGTCTGATACGAATCAGCAATCGTTATCTCCGAATCGGGGTGACTCCGGAAGAATATGATGCATACGACCTGGACCAGCGTATCCGGTTTGTCTTCCTGCATGGAAAGGATATCAGCCGCATTGTAGCATACGGAATTGTGAGAGGGCCTGTACTGGGAAGAGTGCTGAGCCGAATGGTGGCATGGATGCTACGGGAACTGATGACACCCGACGAACTTGCAGCCGCCTGGCGACAGGTGCTGAACAGTACATCTACCACGTCTTTCGGGATTATTATCGCATCGGCAGCAGCTCTGAACAAGATGCAGCCCTTAGCGAGCCGGAACGAGAGCGCAAACGACAAGAGGAGTTAAAGAAGGGACATACGGAACCTTCGCATAGCCTTTTCGGCGTAGTAGGTCAGCTGGCAACTGAAACAGGCTGGAGCATAGACTACATTCTGGATAAGGTAAATGTAGTTACACTTCAGCTCATGATGGCAGACATGCCTCACTGGGTTCCTCCACAGAAACCGGACCTGATGCAGCAAATCCGTGAAATGGAGGAACGTGAAAAACAAAGAAACAGTCGCACACAAACAAATAACACGAACACGACAAAGGGAATGAACCCGATGGAGTTCTTTACCCACTATGCGGTAAAGGACTGATTATTTATCATTATAAATTGAAATCATGGCAGTACCTGTACAGCTCGAAATATTCATGAAAGACCTTACCAAAGCCGGACTACAGAGCGTTGGTAAGAATGTGGATGATGTGGAAAATCAGACTCTGCGACTGATTGAAGCACTGAAGCAGGTACGTGCCGAACAACTTAAGCAGCTTGAATCGAACAAGCAATCCGGGAAGAGCTACACGCAAGAAGCGGCCAACGTACAGGCTTTGACCGGACAAATTAACGGATTGAAGGCAGGTCTGAAAGACTTGCAGAAAACGAAAGAGGAGACAGCTAAGACACCTTCTATCGACATCGACACAGAAACTGTTACTCGTAAGACAAACAACCTGAAGATGCAGTTCAGCCAGGTAGCAAGAGAACTGCCATCTTTGGCCATGGGGCCGCAGATGTTTATCCTCGCTATCTCCAACAACCTTCCTATGCTGGCAGATGCCATTGCCGATGTGCGCAAGCAGAACGAACTTCTGGCCGCATCTGGAAAAAAGGGTGTGCCGGTATGGAAACAGCTGGCAAGTTCAATATTCAGCTGGCAGACGGCACTTGTGGCCGCCATATCGCTGGGTATTGTGTTTGGAAAGGATATTGCGAACTGGGTTTCCTCTTTATTCAAAGCCAAAAAAGAACTTTCTGAAACTCAACAGCTACAGGAATCATTGAACACTTCCAGAAGAAAAGGTGGAGAAGCTGCGTCTGAAGAGTCTGCAAAACTTAGAATTCTTTATACAGCTAGCCAGGATACATCAAAATCAATGAGAGAAAGGAATAAGGCTGTAGATGAGCTTCAAAAAATGTATCCAGATTATTTCGGTAAACTAAGCAATGAAGCCATTTTAGCGGGGAATGCCGCATCTGCGTACGATGAACTGACAAAGGCAATTATACGTAAGGGTCAGGCGCAGGCTGCAGAAGATATTGTAGCTGATTATTCTAAGAGAAACTTTCAGTTGCAACGTGGTATTAATGCTGATACAAATTGGACAAATCAAAATAGAACTGCATACGAAGCCGCTTTGAAAGAACGTGATAAGATGTGGGAAAACTATCGTAAGGTAAACCAAGGAAGTTTCATTGTAGATAGTGCTGCAAAATCATGGATTAGCAATACAGCGGAAGGAAAATTGATTGAAGAATACGAGCGTCGTATGTCAAATATAAAGAAGTATTCTGAAGAAATTGCAAAGAACAACAAAACAGTAGAGGGTATAGTCAAACAGATAGACACATCGGCTTACACCACTGATTTCTCTGGTAGCTCCAAAAAGCAGAAAGAAGAGAAAACCGACTACGCTTCTCAGCTTGCCGATGCCCGCGTAAAAGCACAGCAGACTACCGAAAAACTCCGTCTGCAAATCATGGTGGAAGGGATAGCTAGACGAAAGGTTTTGGCTAGACAGGAATATGATGAACAGCTTTCCGACATTGACAAGCAGGAACGGGATACAATCGCTAAAATGGATAAGGCACGAAAGCAGGGCGACAATATTCCACAGAGCCAGTATGATGCTGTCAGACAGAAAGCGCAGGAACAGCGAATTTTGGCACAGCAGTTATACAACGACCAGTTGCTACAGATAGATAAAGAATACAATGACAAGGTCACACAAAGCTTCATAGACTACAATAAACAATACGGCACATATCAGGAAAAGCGTCTGGCCATTGCAATGGATTACGCGCGGAAGATTGCCGCTGCGGAAACAGAAGGTGATGAATATAAAAAGAAAGCCCTTGAACAGGAAAGGAAAGAATCATTGTCTGCACTCGATTTCAGCGAACTGAAAGACAGTATAGACTGGGAAGTTGTGTTCGGTAACCTGAGTAAGGTGTCAAAGCAGGAGTTGCAGAAAGTAAAATTGCAGTTGAAACAGTTCAAGCAGTCTCCTGAATATAAAAACATGACAGTAGAACAGCAGAAGATTGTCAATGAAGCTATCAGTTCCATACAGGAAAATATCATTGAGCAGGGTGGAATACTTGGAGACTTGCCGGAACAGCTGAAAGAACTGGCATCTGCACAGAATGAACTAGAAGATGCGCAGAAGGAATATAACGATGCGCTGGCTAATGGTACAGAGGTGGAAATTGAAGCTGCACGCAAAAAGAAAACCCAGGCTACTCAGAATGTAATCAACTCGCAGTCGAACGTAAATTTGTCGGCAGAAAAGGCACAGAATAATATCTCTACCGTGATTGATTCTATCTCCAACTTGGGAGAAGCCGGAGCTAGTCTTTCCTCTTTCGGGAATTCTATCGGTACGCTTATAGATGTATTTTCAGAATCGGAACATAAGATAGGAGGAATTGTCGGCGCAATTCTGGGGCTTCTTGACCAGCTTGGTCAGAAAGGAATAATGGGAGTGGCAGACGGAATTTTGTCAAATGTATGGAATCTGGCTGGCCATATGTGGGACACAATAGGAAGTTTGTTTGGCGTAAAAGGGTTAGGCGGAATATTCTATGGTGCAGACTATTCCGGATATGAGAGCATGAAGAACCAGTACGAGGTACTGATTGATATTTGGGATTCGCTCATTTCCAAGAAACAGCAATACATTGACATCGACTACGGAATAGAAGCTCAGAAAGCAGCCGAGGAAGCAAAACAGTTGGTTGACGTGCAGATTGAACGCCAGAGGCAGTTGATGGAAGCTTTGTCAGGCAGCGGTGCAAGCATTGGTAGTCACTCTCTTGGATACCGGGTAAACCGTGGGATGAGTGCGCAGGATTGGGCAAGGCTTTCGCAGCTTACTGGAGCAAATATACAGGGATTTGGTGACGTGATTAAATTGGATGAAGATGTCATAGGTAAAGTTCTTCAGGACGAAAAATTTGTGTCGGTACTGACTGCTGTCAACTCTGAGTTTGTGACCTACATTCAGAATATAGACAAGTATAGCGAACAGTTGCAGGAGATTGCTAATCAAGAGAAAGAAGCATATACTGGGGTCAGCTTTGATGAATTCCGTGGCAGCTTTGTTAGTATGCTGTCGGATCTGGATGCTACCAACCAGGATTTTGCAGACAATTTTGAAAAATACCTTCAGAACGCCATATTCTCTTCTCTGATTGCTGGAAAATACAAACAGCAAATTCAGGAATTATATGACACATGGGCTACAAAAGCAGAATCAGGAGGTGAACTGACCAAAGATGAAGCCGGTATATTAAGAAACAAATATCAAGATATTATTAATGATATGCTGGCAGAAAGGGAACAGATAATGAAAGATTTCGGATGGTCTTCATCTGCGGATTCCGGAAGCAGTCAGTCTCCCAGCAGCGGTGCACTGACCACCATGAGCCAGGACAGCATATCCACTTTTGAAGGTATAGGCAGGAACATGCAGACGCATCTGGCCAATACGGACAAGTTTGTGCAGGAAATCCGAAACACGCAGAAGCAGGACAGCCAGACGCTGGCCACCATAGCCGGACATACAGCACACCTGGTGGAGATACATGAGATATTGAGTGATATGAAATTGAACGGTATAATACTGAAATGATATGGACCTGACAGGATACCTAACAATTAACGGAACGGACGTATGGACGGAATACGGTGCTTTCCTGGGAGAGACGGAAGAAGGCGGACACGTGAACATGGATGCTTTGCTTCGAATGCCCAAGGCGAAGGATATTACCACCGTAGACTTTCGCGAACGGAATGGGGTAGAGCTTCCTCAGAACCCGAATGTGAAGCTGGCTAGCATCGAACGTTCCTTGCAGTTCTGGCTTCGTGGGAACTCAAAAGATGACCGTCTGGATAAATACCAGCGTATGATGAAACTGATCACCTCCGGAATGCTTTCGATAAATGTAAAGAATTACCGGACTTACAAGATGTTATATCAGGACATGCCGGCAGAACCGGACTGGTACGAAAGCTACGAAGGAGACCGCTTCTATGTGCTGTTTTCACTGAAATTTTTGGAGCCGCAGCCTTCTATTTAGGAATTGATTAAACACTGTTTAAATGGAACTGAAAATATACGATAAAGCAAATAACCTTCGACTGACAGCCAGCCCGAACTCTTCTTCCAGTGTTACGGAAGAAATAGGTGGAGAATGCAGCGTATCTACATCCTTCACCCATACCGAATACGTGACGCTGGATGTGGATGATTACATTGAGCTGGAAGGCGTTCGCTACAAGGTAAAGTCACGCTATCGTCCGAAACAAAAGAACACACAGACTTACGAATACAGTGTGAAGTTCTATGCACCGATACATGATGCGGAAGATACACTGATGCTGTTCCAGGAAGGTGGAACCACTTCTGAATTCAGTTACGACGGTGGACCTCGTGAACACCTGCAGTTGTGGATTGATAACATGAACCGCCGTGCCGGTGGAAATCTGTGGAGCATCGGAACAGTGATTACCGCCGAAAACAAGGTTATTGATTACCGGAATGTGAAGTGCTGGGATGCGGCTTTCGGCAGCAATGGCATCGCCGCCACATTCGGCACGGAAATGTGGGCAGACGGTTATGTGATTAATCTCTGCAAAGCTGAACGTGGGGAAGTGGTGGAACTTGGCTACCTTCAAGGACTTACCAATCTGGCACAGGAAGATAACGGGGAAGTGAAATTCTTTACCCGTCTGTTCCCGTTGGGCAGCACACGCAATATTGATGCGACAAAGTACGGGTATTCCCGTCTGCAACTTCCAAGCCGGGAAATATATGTGGACAAGAATGTAGACTTATATGGTGTGAAGGAAGAAACGGAAGAAGTTGCGTTTGCTGAGATATATCCTCAGTATGTAGGTACTGTTTCATCTGTACGTATGGAAGAGAAAACCAGCGAGGAAGGACGGAAGTACACCGTATATTACTTCAAGGACAACGGCATGAACTGGAATCCTAAAGACTATGAGATTCCGGATCTGGACTATATGTTACAGTTCCAGACTGGCGAGCTGGCAGGACGTGGAACTGACGGTTCTTTCCAGGCTGCATGGCATGAAGACACGCGGGAATGGGAAATTATCAACGTATATCCGGATGATACGACTCAGATTCCTGGAGGTGTGATTATACCGAATCCAGGTGACAAGTATATACCATGGAACTTCGCCATGCCGCAGGAATACATCACCGCAGCGGAACAGCAATACAAGCTTGCGGTAGATGACTTCCTGAATACTTACAGCTTTGACCCGAACAAATACACCGGAACTACTGACCGGAACTACATAGAAAAGAATAATACACCGCTCCGCATCGGATGGAACGTGCGTCTGCTTTCAGAACAGTATTTCGGTTCTACCGGAGGATACAAGGATACACGTATTACCAAGGTGCAGCGCAAGTTGAACGACTTGTTCCAGGCTACGATTACCTGCTCGGATGAGGTTGGTACGGGGTGGAAGTCTTCTGTTGATAATTCTTTGGACTCATTACGGTATGAGGTGGCCAGACAGGCAGAACAGTATGTGTATGACATAATCAGAACGTATGATTCAAAAACTCCGTCCGATAAGAATATATTTAGTGCATTAAAATCACTGAAAACGCACCTTCGTAAAGATGTACCTGACCAGACGGAGTTTTTGATGAAATTTCTTGGAGGTATCATTACAAACCTTTTAAAATCTCCAGACTTCGTTGCCGGGATGATGGGTGCGGGCATGGCATTCCTTTCAGAAGAAGGTGGCGAGTCTGTAGGATGGATTGATAAACTGTATGTGCGCAAGAAAGCCATCTTCCAAGTTCTATCTATCATGGAGACAGAACTGGCCGGAGCATCCTTCATGTTCAACGCTTCAGGAGCCAGAGCAACTATTACTAAGATTGAGCGTATTGATGCGGTTCCATTCTACTATGCGGATGGTAGCGCAAAATATTACTCAGACGGAAGCAGGGCCTACGTACAGCCAAGCGTATATGGTGCCGTGTACCGCTGTTACTTCCTGACGGATGATGGTGAGAAAGCAATCGAAAACCGTTTCCGTGTGGGTAACCTGGTACGCAGCCAGACATTCAATATCCAATCAGGAGTCTATGAGAATGTGAGCAATCATTACTGGTGGCGTCTGGTTACTGCTGTTGGCAAAGACTGGATAGAAGTATCCGACACATATTGTGACGAAGGTAGCGATGTGCCGTCCATTGGTGATGTAATCGTACAGCTTGGAGACATATCTGACCCGGACTATCAGAGTGCGATAGTGCTGTCTGCATACGGGGAAGGTGCGCCATACCTTACATTCTATCAAGGGATAAACAGTTACTCCCTATCAGGGAAGGATATAGTTTCGATAGGTTATGACCGTACGACAAAGAAAGGATACTTTAATGTTTACGGACAAACCTACATAGGTGATAGAGAAAAGACAAGATATTTTGATTTCTCAGAAGGGAAACTGGATATTAAAGCTGACAGCTTTATCTTTAGTAGTACGGGTAAATCAGTGTCTGACCAGTTTGATGAACTGGGAGAAAGAGTTACCACGGAAATTAAAGCAGTCAATGGAGCTATATCACTGAAAGTTAATTCTTCAGAATTTAACAGTACAATATCTGGGATAAATAAAAGTTTGAATGGCAAGGCTGATACCTCTCAATTACTTTCAACTGGTATCGACATCACAAAGAATACTGTCACGATTACTTCTGAAAAATTCTTTGTTACAAATACTTCTGGTGACCCTATTGCCGTATTCACGACTGACAAGAGCGGAAAGCCTGTATTAAAGGCTGATTATATAGATGCTGAAAATCTGAAAGTTAAGCATCTTGATGGTGCGGAAGGCTCTTTTGAGAAGGGTACTATCGGAGGTTTTGAATTGGCAAATGGCCGAATCGGTAGTGAAGCAACTGCATCTGGAGGTGGAGGTAGTCTGTCTATCTATAGAGATTTGATTCGGGTTGGTGGCACAAGCTCCTATGTATTGATTGGTGAAAACGTTGTTCCTGCTACTTCTGCAGGTTTTACTGCTGCGGGAAGAATTATAAACAATCAGACAAACACGTATGCAGGATACGGTTTTGATGTTGCCAACTATGGACTATTTATTGAGGTATCTGGCGGTACAAAAAACTATGGATTGAAAAGCAATGCCCCACTTATGGCTACTGCGTTTATTGGGACCAAGATTGGGATGCTAAACGTCACAGGAAGTACCTATAAGATTGATTTTTCACAGAACAATATCTTTTTTATTTCGGCCAGCAATGCATATAATGTAACTCTGCCAAACGAATCTCAGGTAGCAAGTATGTTTGGATTAAGCAGCCTTCCGTCTGATTTCGGCCTTATGCTGATATTCAGATGTCTTGTAGGTTCAAAAAATGTCACGTTGACAGGGATATATGACCAGAACGGAAGCGTACAGAGCTATACATTGGGGGTTGGTGATTCAATCATCTTGCTTGTAGCCAAGGTACCGTATTTTGGATATTTCCTAATAAACTATACGAGCTAATTATAGTATGAGTAGATTAAAAGAATTGGATTTTATTAATGATTAAAAAGTAGATAATCTATGAAAATTACAGCAGATGATAAATGCTATCTCACAGAGGTAGCTGATGTCTCTATTGATAAGAGAACATATCGAAAGATGGTAATTGTACAAGATCCGGAAGATGCGGCTCAATGGAAACAGATTACAGAAGCGGAGAAGGCCAGTATGGAAGCTCAGGCCGCTCTTTTTGGCAATCAGAATATCACTACCAAATATTTGCTGTGAAATAGGTCTTTCTTCTTCAGTCATATAAAGCATGTCAATTGTTTTTTTATTTTCATGAACAATTGCTTTATCATTAACCATTTCCGCATATATAAGTCCTGCCCCCATCTGTTTTATGATTCTTCTATACGCACTATTACATATACCCGCCATAGGGGCTAAAACTACATTATTTTTAATTTCTACATTACCAATTTTAAACATATTACCACCAAAATTACTTTATAATTTCTTTTACCTTTGTAATTAAATTGTCTATATTATTATCCATTACAGGAATACCATTTACAATTACAAAAGGCATTCTTGAACCTATCGCACACATACTTTGACATCCAACAATTATTTTAGCATTACTATCAAGTTCTTTTAATCTTTTAACAATTTCATCACTATTAAATCCTCTACATTTATTACAAGTCTTAAATTCATTCATTTATAATTTCTCCTTCATCTTTATCATTTATAAAATGTGCATTTGCGTCATCTAAGTCTATATGTGCTTCAAGTGTATAATTATCACTAGCTTTTATAAAAACGTTATTTAATATACCACCCTTAATACCATCTAACCTTAATTTTACAACTTCACCATTTTCTAAATTGTAACGCTTTAGATCTTTAGTATTAATGTGAATATGTCTTGTTGCAATTATACAGCATTCTTTTGTTATAGTGTTACCATCATGCTCCATAGTAACTATTTCTGATGAAACTAAATCCCCAGATTTTCTTATTGGCGGATTAATTTTCAAACTATATGCATCAGTTTTACTTATTTCCACTTGTGTATAATCTCTAAATGGGCCTAAAATTCTTACGTTATTAATACGTCCCTTTTCAGTAATTATAGATACAGTTTCTTTAGATGCAAACTCATTTGGCTGAGTTAAATCTTTTAACCATGTTAATTCATCATAACCAAATAATTTTTTAAAATCGTCCTTTGTTAAATGTACATGTCTTGCTGACACGCCAATTTTCACTTTCATAAAATCACCCATCTAATTGTATCATAATTACGTATATTTTTCATATACTTATTTGAAAGGAGAAATATATGAATAGTAATTATTATAATCCGATGTATACAAATACACCAACTAATCAGCAAGGAATGCAAAGTGTTAGTAGTCTAAATGATGAAGAACAGTCTTATATTGAAAATATTCTTAGATTAAATAAGGGAAAACTAGGCAAATTTTATATGTCGTATCCAGATTCTGAACAATATAGGGATAAAGTATTTACCGGTATTATTGAACAATCTGGACGAGATCACATAATAATAAGTGAACCATCTACTGGAAGATGGTACTTACTTTTAATTATCTACCTTGATTATGTAGAATTTGATGAACAAATTAATTTCATTAAGAATTTTTAATATTGTAACTATTCATTAATTTTGATATAATTTGTACTAGATAGAAGGTGTTTAAATGGAAACTTATAAAATAATATTGTATTTAATTATAATACTAGTATCTCTTTTAATGATGTATGCAGTTGTATATAACAAGATTAAAACTCAAATACTTAAAATTAATTCTGCAGAAAGTCGAATTGATGAATCTTTAAGAAGTAAATATGATTTAATTATTAAATTAATTACTGAGATAAAAAGTGTTGATAAAGATAATAAAGATTTTAAATCAGTAGACAATTTAAAAGATAAAGATTTATCATCTTTTGAATTTGAAAGAGAACTTACTGATATTGAATCCAAGATATATACTATTAAAAATGATAATAATAAATTATTAAAAAGTTCTAGTTTTACAGAAGGATGGCATGAAATAATTAATCTAAATACTATAATTAAGGGAGAAGAAAAGTATTATAATGAAAACACTACAATATATAATAATTTAGTATGCAAATTTCCTTCAAATTTAGTTGCAAAAACGATGAAATTAAAAATTAAAAAATATTTTGATGGCAAAGATCTATATGATAAAAATATAAAAGACTTTAAGATTTAATTAAAGTCTTTTTTCTATATTCACATACATCATACTTATCTTTAAGCATATTAGCCATATCTATATAAGTATGTGTAGCCTCTTCATATCTTTCTTCCATCATAAATGATATTGCTGGAGTTATAAAATCATTTTTCATCATGTTTGCAACATCATAACTATCTGGATCAGAAATTAATTTTTTACTTATTATTGGGCCAATAATATTATACTCATCTAATAAATATTCATAATCAGGATTTCCATTTAAATACCATCTTCTAAAGCCTCTTAATGCTTCTAATATATAACAATCATCACTATAACCTAATATATGGCACATTGCTGTAGTTAGATAGCAATTATATTTAGAAGCAAAATAAGGACATGTATCATTAATTGGTTTATACATTCTTTCAAAAGTACAATATGCTTCATTCCATTTATTTAAATCATCTTCATTTAGATGCTTACAATTTTTACATATTTCTTCCATAAAATCCCCTCGTGATATATATTACTCAAAAAAGAAAAAAAGTAAAGACTACTTTTTTAATATTCCCGCACAAACTAAAGCAAGTTCTTTTTCAAATATTTCAATATTCTTTTCCCTACTTAAGTTTCTTTTATAACTTTTTACTATATTATTCATCATTACAGATTCAATAATATCTAATATATAACTCAAACTAAATTTACTAGGTATATTTAGCTTAGTTATATCAATTTGATTTAACATTACATTTAATCCCTCATTAAAATTAGGTGTAAACATTATTTCAATATCATAATTCATATTTAAAAATATCTTTTCAAAATAATCTTTATTTTCCTCTTTTTCTATCATATCTAATATATAAATATATAACTGTCTATATGATATTATTATGTCCCCTTTATTTCTTACTATATTTTCTAGTAATGTTTTTTTTATGTCTTTAGAATATTGTCCTATAACATAATAAAACGCATCTTCAATGTCATTAAAATACTGATAAAAACTTCCTCTTGGTATCTTAGCACACTTAACTATATTAGATACTAAAGCGTCTTTTAATGGGACCCTACTAAATTCTTTTTTTAATGATTCTTCAACTACCTTTCTTTTTTCTTCATTAAGATTTAAGAACGTCTGTTTTGCCATAACTCGCCTCCTATATAACCAAATTATAACTGACAATTTGTCACTTGTCAAATATAGAGGCTTTAACAACAATTCTCTTTGAATCATCACCGACTTTACAAGTAATTAGTATTAATCCTTCATAAGAAGAATCAAGTACTTCAATAGAAGTATCATCAACCTCAAATACTTCACTAACTAAATATTTATAAGTAACACCATCATATATTAATTTAATTAAATCTCCACTTTCGAGTTTATCTAAATCATTAAAATATGCATTAGGACCATACCCAGAGTGTGCACCTATTATAGCGTTATTTTGATCTGGTCTTCCATATTCACTAAACATAACTATTCCTATAACCGAATCATTAATACTAGATATAGAATATTCCAAATTTATATTTATAGAAGATATTTCAATTATATCTTTATCATCATTAATACTATAAGTTGTACACCCTGTTAGTAATAAAATACATATACTAATTATTAATTTTTTTATCACGCTTTAATATAGGAACTAACATAAAAGTATATAGAATACTAATATCATATATACCTAGATATGGTAGTTTTTTATCTTCTCCATTTGTTTTATTATCATTTTTAACATTACTATCATTTGAAGCATCATCTAAATTACTATCTTCTTCATTTTTATCATTATCTAAATTCTTATCATCTTCATCATTTTTATTGCCTTCATTTTTATTATCTTTGCTATCATCTTCATTATTTTTATTATCATCTTTATTTATAGGTTCTTCTATTATAGGTGCTAGTATTTTTTCATTATACACTATAATATCAATATATACTTCTTCACCCTCTATATAATAATTACTATCTTCATTAAGAATAACAGTTATATCATCTATATCATAATATCCTTCTTTTACAGTTTCTTTTAATACATACTCCCCCTCATTTAAAATGTCACTGATAAAGCATCCGTTATCATTTGTCTTGTATTCTTTATCTAATAAGTTAAATGTAACATCACGAATTGGAAGTGTTGTATTAAGTTCATATAGACAAGTATTAATTCTAACTGTATATAAAGGTGTAAATATATCATAATTTATAACACCATTAAAATCACTTTTTTTAATTTCAAAAATATCTTTTAATACATCAACATTATTATTCTTTTTTTCTATAACTGTATATTCACCATATAACAGTGTAATACTTGCTTTACCAAATTCATCTGTTGTCACCTCATATTTTGTACCATCTTTATTTATTATTTCAAACGTTACATCATTATCTGGATACTTTGTACCAACTTTAGGATTTCCATAACTTTTAGTTATATTAAACTTAGTTGTTATAGGTTTTATATATACATCTATATTCTTATTAATATCACCCTTTGTAATATTAAATTCATATATTTCTTTATTAAAAACATATCCTTCACTTACTGATACTTGTTTTAAAGTATAATTTCCTGCTTCTAGATTTAATGCATTTATCTTACCATCACTATCTATTTCATATGTATTTACTAAATTATTATTGTGATATAATTCAAATATATTATCTTTCTTATTTTTTAGTATCTGTTTGGTATTATCATCGTATAAATTAACTAAAAGTGTTCCAGAAGACACATTATATTCATATAATTTTTTTAGGTTATCTATATTACCATATCCAAATAATGCTTGAGATGTACCGGATTTATACATTTTATTTTCTCCTCTTTTTTCATACTTAGTACTAAGTTCAAATGAATAATGTCCAGATATATTTGTATTTAATAATATAGTATTATCACTTGTTATAGTTTCATTATTACTATTAAGCGTGTATTCTTTAAGAGAAATATCACTTGTTATAATTCCATCATCCAAAAGTTCAAAATTTGACTTATTAAATTTTGGAAATATATCATGGTTTTTAATATCATTTAATATTCTTTCTTTATTTTTATCTACATTTACTATACTCCCTTTACCCCCACTTGCAGTAGTAAAATAGAAATTATAACCTCTACTTTCCCAAATTAATGCTTGAGTTGCAATATAATCTTTTACTGTATTATTATCCTTATATCCATATCCAAAATAAGAAATTAAATTAATATCACTATTATCATTAATATCACTAGATGAATAAGTATCACTTGTTATAGTTTTATCAAGTTCAATGCAATAAACAATTTCACCATTCGCACGAATATATACCATCTGTCCCCAATAAATTAATCCATCTTTTTTATAATTATAAAATACTTCTTTAATCCATTCAGTTTCAACATGTGTATCATTTGTTGCAGCATGAACATTAATTCCTATAAAAAGTCCAAATAAAATTGTTAAAATTTTTTTCATAATTCCTCCTTTCAATCATCAATAATACACATTTGTTTTTTAATTGCAAATTACAAAAAATCAAATTTAGTAGTATTAAATTTACAAAAAATCTATTTTTGCTTAACAAAATTTTAATTTTTGCAAAAGAAAAATTACAAAATTTATTTTTTTGTAATTTTTAATTTTTATTAATTATTTATAGTATGGTGAACCATTGGTGTATTATATGTAATATTACTAAAAACATATCCTTTTAATTTAGCATCTTTAATAATTTTATCAAGAGCATTTAATGTTTTATAATTGTTATAAAAGTCATGCAATAAAACTACATTAGATCTATTTTTACTAAGCCCATATATTACATTGTTATATACTTCTTTTTCGCTCCTTAGATATGCATCTTCCGCACTTACATTCCAATCAAAATAATGAAACCCATTCTTTAAAACATCTTTAGAAAGATATGACATTATTCCTTTATTAAAACTACTTATCGTATTAGAGCTTCCCCCAGGAAATCTTATAATTTTTGTATCAATATTTATTAGTTTCTTTATCTTGTTTGAAAGTGTGTATAAATCACTATAATATGCTTCAGCTGAACTATAAATCTCATTATAAATATGAGTATTACTATGTAGCCCTATTGTATGCCCTTCATCATAAATTCTTTTAACAATATCATTCATATTATCATTAAAACCCACAAGAAAAAAAGTTGCTTTTACATTATTTTTCTTAAGAATATCAAGAATACCATTAGTAATATTACTTGGTCCATCATCAAAAGTTAAATATACAACACCATTATTTTTTTCAATTACATTCACTTTTCTTTTTACACTGCAAGAATTATTACTACTATCTTTTACAGTATAAACTATCTCATATTTCCCTACTTCATTTTTTAAATTACTAGATATACTAACTTTATCAGTGATATTACCATCATAATTATCAATTGCAATATACCCATCTTCTACATATTTTTCATTTAAAAATATATTCTTTTCGTTTGTTCCATTAAGTTTAATATTTGGGCAATGTGTATCTACTACTTTAACACGCCTTACTTTTTTTATCTTTATCCCCTTATACTTAAGTTCATAAATTACACTATAAATTCCAAGTTTATTCGTATTTATATTATTTTTAATACTAACTGGTATATTTAACACTTTATTATTTTTATACACATTATATCCTAAATCTTTATATTTATTATTTACTTCTATATTAATAAAATCACTTCCATTTAATTTAATAACTGGTAACTTACCAAAATATAAAAATATTATTAATATTAAAGCACTAATACATATACTATACTTAATTATTTTATTTTTCATAGATCATCATTTTTATGATTTGCAAAAAATAACATTTTCATACAAAAAAATAGTATTATTTTTTAATACTATTTAATATATCTCTTGCACTAACTAAACCAGTAGCAGCAGCAGTAACTATATTACCTGCTTTACCAGCACCATCACCTACAAAATAAATATTATCATTTTCAAGTTTAAAATTATTATTTGTACTTATTTCATTACTAAAGAATTTTATTTCTGGACCATATAATAATGTTTCATCATTATTAACACCCGGCATTATCTTATCTAATTTCTCTAAACCTTCTAATATATTAGTAATTATTCTATGTGGAAGTACAAGTGCTAAATCACCAGCAACGCAATCTTTAAGTGTTGGTTCAATAAATCCTTTATTAATTTTATGCCATGTGCTTCTTCTTCCTCTTTTTAAATCCTTTAAATTTTGTATTATTGGTTTAGATTCACCAAGCACATTAGCGATTCTTGCAATTGATTCACCATATTCTCTAGTATTAGTTGCAGGTTCAGTAAGACTTACTTTAGAAATAAATGCAAAATTACTATTATTTGATTTTATATCTTTTAGTGAGTGCCCATTAACACATATATAACCATAATAATTTTCTTTTGCAACAAATCCTCCTGGATTAGTGCAAAAAGTCCTTATTTCATCACCATAAGTATCAGTTTTAATAAATATAGTTGGATCATATATAACATTAGTAAACTCTTCTAATATTTCTTTCCTAACTTCTACCCTTACACCAATTTCTATACTTTGCGATAAATATGGTATTTTATATTTATCTGCAAGTTCTTGTATCCATTTAGCACCTGTTCTTCCCGGCGCAACTATAACATAAGCTGCTTTATAATCCTCATTTTTAGTTTTTATGTTATATCCATCACTACATTTTTCTATATCAACAACATCTGTATTTTCTTTTAAAATAACACCATTATCCTCTAAATAATTAGAAAAATCTTCAATATAACCTGGAAGTTTATCTGAACCTAAATGCTTTTGCTTTATAAGAAGCAATCTATCGCCATTTATTGCTACTTGTTTTTTTAATTTTAAAGCCTCATCCATATTACTAGGATATACATCACTATCCATATTAAACTTAGTAAATATTTCTTCTGTTTCATCAATTAATTTATAAGCTTCACTTTCACTCATATATTTAAATAAATCAGATTTACCTATCTTAGGAATAAAATTTAGTTTTCCATCAGAAAAAGTACCTGCACCACCATATCCACTTAATATATTACATGGATTACAGTTTACACATTTACCTGTTTTGGTCATCGGGCAAAACCTATTTTCAGCTTTTTTACCTTTATCTAATAGTAATACCTTTAAATTTTTATTTTTAGTTATTAATTCATACGCTGCAAACAAACCTGCAGGACCCGCACCTATAATAATTACATCATACATACTTATACCCTCCATAATAATTATACATTATTTTTAATTATTAACAAACTAAAACATCCAAAAATGGATGTTTTTATAAAACTTATATTAGGAAAAATATCTATTTTGATATGTATAAATAATTACTACCTCTACTTTAATATATGGATAAATTTTATTATGATATATACTATTATCTATTTAATATATATTGCTATAGTTAAATATGTTGCAAATGTTGTCCATACTATAAAAATACTATACTAAGTAGATATAAAGGAGTTTATTTAAGATTTAATACTGCTTCCTGTTAATAAAGATATACCACACCTATAATAAGAGGTATTAATATGCTAATAAACTTTATTGATTTTATTCTAAAACATTTTGAGTCTTCTCATCATAGTTTCTTTCATAAAATAAAACTTTATTATTTATATCAACTGTACATAATAATATATTATCTAAATCTTTACCATGAACTTTTAATTCTTTATTTAACCATTTTTCATCTTTATTAATATTTTCTAAATTTTTATACATTATTTTCCCATCTATTATTACATTAGCACATAATCCTTTTTTATTTCCTTTTATCTTCATATCTTTTAAAGTAACAGGAGCATTCTCACTACGTGGTAATATGCTTAATTCTCCATTTGCTTCAACAATAGCATATTCAATCTCAGAAATATCAAAGTATCCATTAACTCTACATTGTTCAAGCATATCATTTATATCATATCTAACCTTATTAAAGTTTTTTTCAATTAATTTACCATGTTCAATTAATATAGTTGGAGTACCCATAAAAAATCTACGTAATTTAATACTTTTCATAGTAGCAATAGATACTAAATATGCGATTAAGCCAAACAATAATACAGCAAGTATTCCATATAATTCTTCACTCTCTAAATTAATAGTCATTTCAGCAGCAAAATTACCAATAGATATACCTATTACATAATCAAATAAACTAAGTTGTGAAACTTGTTTTTTACCAATTAATTTAGTTACTAAAAACAAAGTAATTAAAGATATTACAGCTCTTAATATAACATTTAATAATTCACTATAATTAATATTCATTTTATCACCTATATTTAGTATGGTATAAAACATAAAAAAACATCCATTTTTTGGATGTTTTATATTTTTAACTTGATATCTTAGTACATGTTACTATTGTAGAAGCAGTATTAACTGGTGTACAACTTGTTAGTCCAGATTCTTTTTTAGGAGCACTCCATTTAATACATCTTGATGAATCTTTCTTAACCGAACAGCCATTTTTAGATACAGTATATCCGAAAACTGTAGGACAAATAGCTGTACTGCCATCTTTATCTCCTCCTATACAAGGTCTAGTAGTAGTTTGCACAACTGTTTTGTTACATCTACATGTTCCATTTGATACTGCACAATTGCCACCCGTATAACCACTAGGACATACACATGTTTTTTTATTACATTTACCATCTTTTGATGCTACTGTACTATTCGAATATGTGCATTGACCTGTTGGAATTCCGGCATATGCAACACATGTTTTTGTAGTTTTAGTATATGTTACAGTTGCATTTTTAACACATTTTGCACCCTCAACATGATATCCACTCTTACATGTTCCACATACATTTGTTGCTTTACAATATGCACAATTTGCTACATTACATGTTATATCTTTTTCACACACACCATTATTGAAATGATATCCATTTTTACACTCTGAACATTTGCCGTTTACACTACATTTTGCACAATTTGCTACATTACAAGTTGAATTTGTACAAGTTGATGACAATTTTGGTTGGTAATTATATCCTGGTGTTCCACCTCTACATGACATATTGCATTCTGTTTCAGTCTTTTGACCTAAACTATATACACTACATTTTTGGTTATCAGCACACCAACATGTCTTTTTCTCAACATTTAATACACATTTTCCATTATTATCTACTTTATATCCTGTATTACATTCTGTACATACTCCTGCACTAGTACAAGTTTTACAATTTTCAGGACATACTACTGGTGGAGTATAACCTCCGCCACCTCCTAATGGAACTTTAGCTTCTGCTTTTATCTTACATGTTGCTTTAGCATTTCCTATTTTTGCAGTTATTGTTACTTCTTCTGTTCCTTTAACTGTTATTTTTCCATTACTATCTATTACTGCTACACTAGCATTACTTGATGCCCATGTTACTGTTTTATCATCTACATCTGCTGGTATTGGCACTGCTGTTAATGTTATTGTATCTCCTACTGTTATTTTAACTGTTGAACAGCTTGCAGCTTCTGCTAATGAAGTGTTACCATTCTTAATTGTTACTCCTGTTGCTTCTTTCTTGCCTGGTGCTACTTCTATATTTGTTTCTGCTGAGTTATCACTCTTATTTCCTGCTTTGTCTACTGCCCATACTTTTATATTATGTTTTACGTTTGCTTGTGTTGTATTTGATGGCGCTGTTATTGTTTTTGTCATTTCTTCTTTATCTTCGCCATTATCTATTTTATATATTAACTTACCAAATCCACTAGATCTAGGTGATGATGCACTTGTTGGATCTGTAAAGTCTGCATTAATTTTTACTACTGCTGTTTTGTCACCCTCTACTTTTAATGATGGTGTATTTGGTTTTGTTGTATCCATATTTGCATATGCAGGATTTAAGGTCCATTCACCTTTATTTCCGGCTTTATCTACTGCTCTTACGAATACGAATAGTGATGGTCTATTTGGTTCAGTATTTTCTTTTACAGTTAATGAACCAGTCGCCTCATTATAAGTTGTTATTTCATCAGCTTTTTTAGCTTTAACATCATCATATGTATATTCGAAATGATCAAGTCCAGAACCATTGTCTGTTGCATTATATGTTAATGTTAATGATTGAGCACTATGCCAATCTTCTTTTCCATCTTTCCATGTATGAGTAAATGCTACTTTTGGTCCTGTTAAATCCATATATAATTTAACTGGATCTGACCATGGACCTCTTGTTCCAGCAGTTGTTACTGCTCTTATACATACTGAATTCTTTCCTTCAATAGTCCATCTTAGCACTCCACCAGTTGAACTTGTCTTAGCAACAGTTCCGCCTACAGTATTACAATCAGCTGACCATTCAAAGTTAGCTATTTCTGTATTTTTTGCTGGTGTTGATGTAAATGTTACATCGATTTGAGTTATAGTTCCTCCAACCCATTTTTCATTTATATTATATGGGCTTGATGGATTAGCACTATTACCTGTTATTATTACTTTACTTGGAGCAGATGTATCTATAGTACTAGTTCCTTCTACTACTGTTACAGTTATCTTCTTTTCAGTAGGTGCTGTATCACCCTTACTTGCTATAACTGTTACTTCATAAGTACCTAAAATACATGCTATTCTATCTTTATCTGACTTAATAGATACTATTGATCCTTCACTGAATTTTATTCCAGCTTTTAATAAATCAGCTTCTGTTAAATCACAATTTGAATCTCTTCTTGTAATTGTTATTTTATCTGGTCCACTAATAGTAGCACCATCTTCATATATAGTTACAATTATTGTTTTAGATTGTCTTACTGAACCATTAGCATGAGTTGCTGTATATGTTACTCTATATTTTCCAACACTATTCCAATCAATTGCTGAAACATATTTTTTAGTTCCGTAATCTTCTATAGTTCTTGTAACTGTTACTGGTACACCATTTTCATTTACTGCTGATGGTGATGATATTAAACTATCACTACCTTTGCCAACTAATACGTTAATGTTTGATTTTGAACTAGTAAATCTTACACTTGGTGTTCCCGTTACGTTTTCTTTTACAGTAACTGTTCTTACAGCTGTAGCAAGTGCTCCTGCTGAATCTGTTACTCTATAATGAACTTTATAAACTCCTGCAACATTTACATTTACTGCTGAAGCATCAGTTATTATACTTGAAGTAATATCTCCATCTTCTTTATCGTATGCTGTTGCACCTAAATCTATATATTCAGTTCCTTTTGTTATTGTAACTGAGTTTTTACCAATTAATGTAATTACTGGTACTGTATTAGCAAGTGTATTAGTTGAATTTCCACCGGTATTTTGACCACTATTATTATCTTTTGGACATTCAGTTGTTACTATTACAGCTCTATATGCGATTGCTTTATTTCCAGATGAATCTTCTACTGTATATTTAACTCTAAATGCACCCATTAGATTACCTGTTATTTTATTTTCAACAGCTATTCTGTTAGTTATATCTCCATCAACATTATCTGTTGCTATAGCACCTGGTTCTACATATTGAGTACCTTTAACCATACAATATGGGTTACTTCCTTTTAAAGATATCATTGGTGTTACACCATCAAGAATACTTCCTAGAGTTATTTCTATATCACCATATTCTTCATATATTACTTTTCTTGTTTTAGTAGTTGCATTCCCAGCACTATCACTTACTGAATAAGTAATTGTGTATTCTCCTGCTTTTGAGCTATCTACATTACCGCTTCTTACTACTTTATCAGTAATATCACCATCGTAATCATCTGTTGCAGTATATCCTGGATCAGAGAATTCTGTTCCTACTGGTAATGTAATTTCAGCATCTCCATTTAATCTTAATTCAGGAGGTGTTACATCTTTAGAGTTATCAACAAGTTCACAGCCAATTGTTCCACCTGAATATACAGTTAAACGAACACTGCTATCCATTGAGAAGTACTTGCTTTCATTACTCTTTTTAAATAGTCCTCCATCATAATATGGGTTTGCTATTCTGGCTTCTATAAGATTTGCATCAGCTAATCTCTGTAACTTAATTGTTGCAGATGTACCTTCTGCATTCTTATCTAGTAAAGTAGGATTTTTATCAATATATTTCTCTGCCGCTTCACATATTCTATTCTTAGTTGATTCATATTTTTTATCCTTATCATTACCACTTCCACCTGTACAGAATTTTAATAATAAAAGTATGATTATTAATAATATTAATATTACCAATAATATTTTCCACCACATTCCTTTATTATTACTATTCTTCTCTTCATATGATGTATCATTATAACTATCAGAATAATTTGAATTATTATAATATGCATCATTACTATAATAATCATTTTGGCTTTGATTCATCATTTGAGGATTATTATCAAAACCTTGATTATTGTTATTATAACCATTATTGTAATCGTTATAATTGTTTCCAGTTTGATTATTTTGATTATTCATATAATCACTCCTTTACTCTTACCTTTATATACACAATTCTATCATTTTGTAAATACATTTTCAAGTACTTTACATATATTTTTTAAAAAATATATTTCTACATTTTTTTATATTGAAATTAAAAAAATATTGCTAAACTTTTAACAATATTTCTACAATTATTATAAAAAATGTTCCTATTAGCAAATACAGTAATGTATTTTTTTTATCTTTGTATTGTACTGATGTTTTTATAAGCTCAAAGTATCCAATATATATCATAAGACCCGCTATCAAGGAGTATAGAATACCAATTATATTTGTATTTATATATTTATACAAAAATACCCATGCAATTAATCCCCCAAATGGTTCACTAACCGCTGATACCAATGTATATATAAATGCTTTAAATTTACTTTTAGTTGAATAATATATAGGTATTCCTATACTTATGCCTTCTGGTATATTGTGAAGTATTATTGCTACTGAAAGAAGTATCCCTAATTTTAAATCAATCGTACTTAATACAAAAGTTGCAATACCCTCAGGTATATTATGAAGCATTATACCAAGCATAGTTATTAATCCTGTTTTATATAATTTGTTATCTTCTTCTTTTAATAATTTAGTTAATATATGACTAGTAAAAAAGCCTACAAAGAAACACAATAACCCAATTAAAATTGATACTTTGCAATTATTAAGTAAAAGTAAATTATTTAATCCACTAGGTATTAAATCAATTATAGATAATGTAATCATCACACCACCCGCAAAAGATAGTGATTTAGATATTATTTTATTTTTATCTCCTTTTATATATATAAATAAATAACCAACAAGTGTTGATAAACCAGCAATACTGCTAATGACTATTCCATATAATTTATTCATAATAAATTATATTCAAAAAAAGAAAAATAAGTCCGAAGACTTATTCAATTTCTATACGTTTTTTAGTTTCTGCTTCTTTTTGTTTTGGAACAACTATCTTTAACATTCCATGTTTAAACTCAGCTTTTACATTTTCGCTATCAACTTCACCTATATAAAATGATCTTTGATATTTACCATAACTTCTTTCTCTTCTTATATAATTCTTATTCTCATCATTATCTTCTTCATTTTTAACGGCAGTTACAGTTAAATATCCTTTATCACATTCTATATTGATATCTTTCTTATCAAAGCCTGGAATATCCATTTCAATATGATAATCACCATCTTTTTCATAAATATCACATTTCATATTATTAGTTGATTCGAAATCATCAAAAACGTCATCTAAATAAAATTTTCTTGGGATTAAATTCATATCATCCACTTCCTTTCACAATTATAATTATACTCATATTTTAGCACTTGTCAATAGAAAGTGCTAAAAAAATTTAAAATACATTATTATTTTATGTTTTATTTAAAAATATATACAAAAAATCATCAAATGATGATTTTAATAATTATTTAATTTTAATTGAAAATATGACTTTCAATGCGCACAATTTTCCATATGAACATGTCCACAATTTCTGCATATCCATATTTTTTTAGCACATGAAGCATAGTTAGTATTTTTATTTCTTGCTATACTTTCTTAACTAAATGCATTCATTAATTTTTTTGCAATAGTTTTTGATTATATTTAATTGAATAGTATTTAATTATTTTATATAATTAGTTTGAGGTGATATGATGGAAAAATTTTTTGATAATTTAGTTAATATGTGTACAAAAGCTGGTATAAAATTAATTGTATTTATATTAATATTAGTAATTGGCTTTAAAGCTATTAAATGGATTACTAAAGTAATACAAAATGGGAAATTATCTAATAAACTTGATAAAAGTGTAGAAACATTTTTATTAAGTGGAATAAGTCTTATTCTTAAAATTGTACTTATAATGACATCTCTTAATTATATAGGTGTACCTATGACATCTATGATTGCACTTATTAGTACATTTGGTCTTGCACTAGGACTTGCTCTTCAAGGTGGATTATCTAATATTGCTGGCGGGCTTATGATTCTTATATTTAAACCTTTTAAAGTGGGAGATTATATAGATACTCATACTGATAGTGGTACTGTTGTTGATATTAATATATTCTATACAGTATTGTTAACCCCAGATAACAAAGAAATTTCTTTACCTAATGGTTCATTATCCAATTCTAATATTATAAATTACTCAGCAAAGAAAAAAAGAAGAATTGATTTAAAATATACAGTTAGTTATGAATGTGATATAGATAAAGTTAAAAAAGTCATTAATAAAGTGCTTGATAATGAGGCCCTTATTTTAAAGGATGAAGATACGTTTGTTAGATTGGGCGAACATGCAGATAGTGCTTTAGTGTTTTATGTAAGAGTATGGGCTTTATCTAAAGATTACTGGGATGTATACTTTAATCTAAATGAAAATATAAAACGAGAATTTGATAAAAATAATATCGAAATTCCTTATCCACAAATTGATGTACACATTAAAAAATAGTCGTTATGACTATTTTTTTAATAATAACGTCTTATATCAAGTGCGTCATCTATCCACTCATTTATATGTTCATATATACAATTTAATGGATCATTTTCATCTGGATTGTAACATTTAATTACATCTCTTAAATTCTTTCCATCCCTATTCATTGTAAATTTTAAAAATGGATTTTTGCCCTTTAAGCATTTCCCTGTTACTTTATCATCTATATTATGTATATATATTCCAAGAAGTCCCTTTCCTTCGTTCCAAGATTTTTCTATTTCATAATTAATCCACTTTCTATCATCAGTATCGCTTCCTATAAATACCACTACTACACTAGCTTCTCTCATATGATCATCTATCCATTTTTTAATAGAAGAATCTCCTTGCCTACATATTTCATTCCACTCTTCTTTAGATGCAGGTTTAATATCATAAACAACTCCCATATCTCTTATTTCATTTACCCTATTCTCATCTTTTTCATAATTGTAACTAAAATAAATTTTTTTCTTTGCCATAAACTCCTCCATTGTTTATATAATAACACATATAAAAAGTAATGAATATAATTACATTACCTTCTTGTCATTTATTAACATATTATAAATATTTTTTTAATCTTTCTATTTCTTCTTGCTGAAATTTTTTATATTGTTTGCCTAATTTTAATATTGATTTATCTAAAGAATCATTATAATTATCAATCTTACTTGTTATATCAACTACACCCATAGTTAATCCTTGTGTAAGCATACGTGCGATACTTGAATCACTATTATCTTTAAGCATATCCATTTTAATACCAACAGTAGCAGATACTTTGGCTAATAAGTTATTATTTTTAGCTTCTACTTTAGTCTTTTTAATTAATTTTTTTACTTCTTTATAATATTTTTCATATTCTTTAAGTTCTTCACTAATTAATTTTTTTATCTTATTTTCTGTATCATTAATAGATGAAAGTAATTTTGTTAAACTAAATACGCCCATTTCAATATTTTGATACATATATTCTAAAAATTCTGTATTTACATTCATAATAACACCCTTTCGTTATTATTATGTATTATTTTAAAAAAAATATTCACGAATGAATATTTAATTATATAAAGGATACTTATCAGTTATTTTTTTTACCTCACTCTTTAGATTTAAAAGTAGAGCCTCATCATCTTTATTTTTTAAAGCCTTACTAATTATTTTACCGATTAAACTGAAATCTTCTTCGTTTAATCCTCTTGTAGTCATAGCAGGTGTACCTAATCTTATTCCACTTGTTATCATAGGTGATAATGTTTCGTTTGGTATAGTGTTTTTATTACATGTAATATTTATACTTTCAAGCACACTTTCTGCTTCTTTACCTGTTACTCCTATACTTTTTACATCAACAAGCATTAAATGATTATCTGTACCATTACTTATTATTTTAAATCCTTCTTCTTGTAAAGTTTTGCATAAAGCCTTAGCATTTTTTACTACATTATTCATATATTCTTTAAATTCTGGTTGTAAAGCTTCATAAAAACATTCTGCTTTTGCTGCAATAACATGCATTAAAGGCCCACCTTGAATTCCCGGAAATATTATTTTATTAATTTTTTTAATAATTTCTTCATTATTAGTAAGTATCATTCCACCTCTTGGGCCTCGCAATGTTTTATGCGTAGTTGTAGTTATAACATCGGCATAAGGCATTGGAGATGGATGAATACCCGTTGCCACAAGCCCTGCTATATGTGCCATATCTACCATTAAATATGCTCCACATTTATCTGCAATACTTCTAAATTTTTTAAAATCTATTATTCTTGAATATGCGCTTGCACCCGCAATAATCATTTTTGGTTTTTCTTTCATTGCAAGCTTTTCTATTTCATCATAATCAATTTCTTCAGTTTCTAAATTTACATCATATGAAATTATATTATATTCTAAACCACTAAAATTAATTGGGTGACCATGAGTTAAATGTCCTCCATGATTTAAATTCATACCCATTACTTTATCCCCAATATTTAGTAATGCTTTATATACAGCCATGTTTGCAGCACTTCCACTATGAGGTTGAACGTTTGCATACTTTGCATTAAATAATTCACATGCATATTTAATTGCTAAATCTTCTATTTCATCAACGTACATACATCCACCATAATATCTTTTATGTGGATAACCTTCTGCGTATTTGTTTGTAAGAACACTGCCTTGTAAACTTAAAATATCTTTAGATACAAAGTTTTCAGATGCGATTAGTTCAATGTTATTTTGTTGTCTTAATAATTCTTTTTCAACACTTTCTTTTATTAGTTTATCCATTTTACCACCTCTAAAAAAATTATAACAAAAAAATAGTCATTATTCTAGACTATTTAATTTATTAATTGCATTCATTACTGCAATTTTGCCATATTCATAAGATAGTGCCCCTTGTTGATATGCAATAAAAGGATTTCTAAGTGGTCCATCACAAGATATTTCTATTGACGATCCTTGCGTAAATGAACCTGAGGCCATAATTATTTGATCTATATATCCTGGCATCTCTGATGGGATAGGTACTACATTTGAATCAATTGCAGATGCTCCTTGAATACCTTCGCAGTATTTGATAAGTTTATTTCTATCATTAAATATTATATTTTGTACTATATCTACTCTTTCATCATTCCACTTTGGGCTTACTAAATATCCAAGTCTCTCCATAATAGCACTTGTATATATTGCCGTTTTAACTGCATTTTTAACAATCATGGGTGCTAAATAAAGCCCTAAAAGTAATGATTTATTAAATCCAAGAGTAGGTCCAACTTCTTTTCCTTCACCAGGTACATTAAGTCTTTCTGCACAAAGATTAATTAAATCTTTTCTACCGCAAATATATCCACCATTAGATGCAATTCCACCACCTAAATTTTTTATAAGAGAACCAACCACTAAATCTGCTCCTACCTCACTCGGTTCTTTTTTAGATACAAATTCACAATAACAGTTATCGATCATAACTATTGTATCGTTAGATACACTTTTTATTAATTTTATTACTTTTTCTACTTTATCTATACTTATACTTTCTCTTGTTGAATATCCTTTACTTCTTTGTATTTCAATCATTTTTACAAATTTTTCTTTTAATCTCTTTTCTATTTGTTCATAATCAAAATCATCATTAATTAAATCGATTTGTTCATAATTTACACCAAATGATTTTAATGAGCTATCGTTTGGAACAATACCTATAACTTCATGAAGCGTATCATAAGGAAGTCCACTTATACTAAGCATTGTGTCACCTGGTCTTAAATACGCAAATAAAGCAACTGTAAGAGCATGTGAACCCGATATAAATTGACTTCTAACAAGAGCATCCTCTGCTCCAAAAATTTCAGCATATATCTTTTCTATTACATCTCTACCAATATCATCATATCCATAACCTGTTGTTTGTGAAAAATGTGCTTCTGATAATTTATTGTTCCAAAAAGCATTTAAAACTTTTAAGCTATTATATTCACAAATTTCATCTATTTTTTTAAACTCTTTATCTAATTCTTTCTCTGAATCATTTACTAATTTTATTATTTTTTCGTCCATACTAATCCTCCAACTCTATTATCATACCACTTTTAATCTGTTCATCTTTTATAATATTAATTATTTGCTTTGATACATCCTCTACTGTGGATAATTTTTCTTGGCCTATTCTTTTAAGCTCACT
>ERZ779737.481-NODE-481-length-37459-cov-7.116137_pt1 | contig 37459 bp, 25 predicted proteins | sample MGYA00511889_ERZ779737 | MGnify/ENA primary metagenome ERZ779737 (study PRJEB29588, sample SAMEA2163575) | human gut metagenome | biome: human gut; feature: human-associated habitat; material: faeces | place: Denmark | collected 2008/2010 ... | reverse complement strand
CTTTTTTGTATCTTTAAGCAGGGATATTCAGTAAATGTACCTTTTCCATATAGGGATATTCAGTAAATGTTCCTCTTTCTAAAAAATCAAGAGAAAAGCTCACGTAAAGCAAAGCTTTTCTCTTGATTTTTTCGTTCAACTCTCCCAGTCTTCTATCTTTTTTGTAGAATATTGTTTACATATTCTTGTTTTTTCCTTCCCACCCATGCATTATGTACATGTCTTTTTTAGGGGAAGTTAAAACCTCTCCTGTTTTTCCTGTTATTTTAGTTAGATTATGCTGCCTTTCTTTTTTTCTTTTCGACCTTTTCTATCATACATACCGCATTGGCTGTATGTATCCCAAAGAAAATCCAAAGTACTTCCGTTTTCCTGTTTCTAGCTTTTATCCTGGCCAGTGAGTAATGTTGTTTCTGCGTTCCAAAACTTCCTTCCAGGCGGGTAGCTCTTTCACGGCTGAGTTCCGACCGTAAGATTCTCCGAAGCGGCTCATCTTTGGCAGCTCTGCCCTTACGCTTAAAGGAAGTACTTATATGATATTTAGTACAAAATTTCCGGTTGGCATTATTGGCATAGATTGAATCCGCCGCAAGCGCCTTAACCCTAACCCCGGTCAGTTGTTGTTGCAGATGAATACAGTCTTTCAAACGTACTCCTTCGTTAAAAGCCTTAAAGGAGATATGTTCTATAAAGGAGATTCCGTCTATCTGTATATTGTTGACTTTGGCTCCGAATTCAACGGATTTGGTTTCCTTGCCTCTGATAATGGGGCGAAGGTAATGCCGGTCGATACTCACGATACGGTTGGACACTTTTTTGCCTGCAAATAAATTCTTCCCTTGCTCAAGGACTGTCTGTATGACCGAGAAACGTCTTTGGTAATCAGAGGATAGTGCAAGCCTGTTCCTGTAGGATGAATGAAGCTGCTCCAGCTGGTCAAGTAACTTTTCCAATAACTGAAGTAACCTTCGTGTAATCATACGAGTCTGTGATTTCCTGCGTTTACGCAGTTTGCTATAAGCAAGATAGGCACGGCGTACATCAAGATACTTGTTACGGGGACGTTGTATGTGCAAGGTCTGGCAATGTTTGCACAGATGACGATGAAGCCATACAATACCTTCCCATAAGAGTTTGGTATCAGTAGGAAAACGCAGATGACTTTCATAACAGGTGGCATCGGTCATACAGACATGAAGGTTCTCAAGATAAGGTTTCCAATGCTCGGCAAGAATGAGCTGGAGGGACTCAACGTCAAGGCGATCCGCTAGTTCCTGACGAATTGCACTAACGATTTTAGGATTGGTTAGTGGATGAAGCGGATCAATCTGAACACCACAAAACAACTGGTAATGAATATTACCGTTTAAATGCTCAATCAGTTGTGCATCGGAAAAGTTGGTATAGGACTTCAAGACCATCAAGGCTATTTTACCTTCGGGAGAAAAATAACTTTTACGACCCAAAGCAGAGGACTTCAAATGCATTTGTCGGGCCAGTTCCGAGAAAGGGAATAGAGAATGGAGTCGACCTAATTCACTCGTTGCAAAACTTTGACGATATTTTTTAAGCATATCGAACTCGGTAAAACCTAAACAAGGTTCGATTTCTGAGATTTTTTGTATCTTTACCATGTGTTTTTATTTTAGATTACCCCCGTTTTGGCCGTCAAACCGTTTTTTGGGGGGAATGCTTAAAGATACAAAAAAGGCAACTAACTCGCAATGAATTAGTTGCCTTAAATTTTATTATTTTAGGAATATCCCTACATAAGAGGTATGGGTATAAAAAAAAGGAGCAACGCCTTGCTCCAACCTTTGTTAACCTTAAATCTAATACTATGAAAAACACGTTGCAAAGGTACGGACTTTTGGGAAATCTGCAAATAAAACAAATAAAAAAGGCTGTTTTATAACATGTTTTATGATAATCCGGTAATTTGTTAAGGGTTGCTAAGGATTTAAATGCTCTCCGCATCTGTTTTCTAAAAAAGAGGTATCTTTGCAGAAGTTGCCGAAACGGATGGCAGGGTGGGGCATACTCCGGCAAGTCATCGTGCGTCCGGCACTTGGATATTTCAATAAACAGAGAATTCAAAAAAACATATCATGCAAGAAGATATTGTCCTTACTCCGATGATGAAACAGTTTCTCGACCTGAAGGCGAAGCATCCCGATGCTGTGATGCTGTTTCGTTGCGGGGACTTCTATGAAACTTATTCGACCGATGCCATTGTTGCTTCGGAGATATTGGGTATTACGCTGACCAAGCGTGCCAATGGCAAAGGGAAGACCATTGAGATGGCCGGATTCCCCCACCATGCACTCGACACCTATTTGCCCAAGCTGATTCGTGCCGGCAAGCGGGTGGCGATTTGCGACCAGTTGGAAGACCCGAAACTGACCAAGAAGCTGGTGAAGCGGGGAATCACGGAGCTGGTAACTCCGGGCGTGTCGATCAACGACAACGTGCTGAACTATAGGGAGAATAATTTTCTTGCTGCCGTACATTTCGGAAAAGGTGCCTGTGGCGTGGCCTTTCTGGATATTTCGACCGGAGAGTTCCTTACGGCCGAAGGTCCTTTCGACTATGTAGACAAGTTGCTGAATAACTTTGCTCCGAAGGAGGTATTGTTTGAAAGAGGTAAGCGTGGTATGTTCGAAGGGAATTTCGGGAACAAGTTTTTCACGTTCGAGCTGGACGACTGGATTTTTACGGAAACGACCGCCCGTGAGAAGTTGCTGAAGCATTTCGAGGTGAAGAACCTAAAAGGTTTCGGTGTGGAGCATCTGAAGAATGGTATTATTGCTTCGGGAGCCATCTTGCAATACCTCATCATGACGCAACACACACAGATTGCCCACATCACTTCGCTGGCGCGGATTGAGGAGGACAAGTATGTCCGCCTGGACAAGTTTACGGTACGCAGCCTAGAGTTGATGGGTTCGATGAACGATGGAGGAAGCAGTTTGCTGAATGTTATCGACAAGACCATCAGCCCGATGGGAGCCCGCCTGATGAGGCGTTGGCTGGTATTCCCGCTGAAGGACGTACAGCCTATCAACGACCGTCTGAATGTGGTGGAGTATTTCTTCCGCCAACCCGACTTCAAGGAACTGATTGAAGAACAGCTTCACCTGATCGGCGACTTGGAGCGCATTATCTCCAAAGTAGCCGTCGGTCGTGTCTCTCCGCGTGAAGTGGTAGCATTGAAAGTGGCTTTGCAGGCCATTGAGCCTATCAAAACGGCTTGTCTGGAAGCCGATAATGCCAGTCTGAACCGCATTGGCGAGCAACTGAACATCTGCCAGTCTATCCGCGACCGCATCGATCACGAAATCAACAACGATCCTCCGTTGCTGGTGAACAAGGGAGGGGTCATCAAACAGGGCGTAAATGCCGAACTCGACGAACTCCGCGAAATAGCCTACAGTGGCAAAGACTACCTGTTGCAGGTGCAGCAACGCGAGAGCGAGCTGACCGGCATCCCCAGTCTGAAAATCGGGTACAACAACGTTTTCGGCTATTACATCGAGGTGCGCAACGTGCACAAGGACAAGGTTCCGCAGGAGTGGATACGCAAGCAGACGCTGGTCAATGCCGAACGTTACATCACGCAGGAGCTGAAGGAATACGAGGAAAAAATACTGGGAGCAGAAGACAAGATACTGATTCTGGAAACGAAGATCTATACCGAACTGGTGCAGGCACTTACCGAGTTTATCCCTGCCATTCAGATCAATGCCAACCAGATAGCCCGTCTGGACTGTCTGCTTTCGTTTGCCAACGTAGCTCGCGAAAACAATTATATCCGCCCCGTCATTGCCGACGACGATGTGCTGGAGATTCATCAGGGAAGGCATCCGGTCATCGAGAAGCAGTTGCCCATCGGCGAGAAGTACATTGCCAACGACGTAATGCTGGACAGCAGCACGCAGCAGATTATTATCATTACGGGTCCGAACATGGCCGGTAAGTCGGCGTTGTTGCGTCAGACGGCGCTGATCACACTGATGGCACAGGTTGGCAGTTTTGTTCCGGCCGAGAGTGCCCACATCGGACTGGTGGACAAAATCTTCACCCGTGTAGGAGCCAGCGACAATATCTCGGTGGGCGAGTCGACGTTTATGGTCGAGATGAATGAGGCGGCCGATATTCTGAACAATCTTTCGGCGCGCAGTCTGGTATTGTTTGACGAGCTGGGTCGTGGTACTTCGACCTACGACGGTATTTCGATAGCCTGGGCCATTGTGGAGTACATCCACGAGCATCCCCGCGCCCGTGCCCGCACGCTGTTTGCCACGCACTACCACGAACTGAACGAGATGGAGAAGAGCTTCAAACGGATCAAGAACTACAACGTGGCGGTGAAGGAAGTGGATAATAAGGTGATTTTCCTTCGCAAGTTGGAGCGTGGCGGAAGCGAGCATTCCTTTGGTATCCACGTGGCCAAGATGGCAGGTATGCCGAAGAGCATTGTGAAACGTGCCGACGAAATACTGAAGCAGCTGGAAGCCGAGAACCGACAGACAGGATCGGTGGGTGGAAAGAAGATTACCGAAGGTGCTTCTTCGGCAGCCGGCATGCAGCTCAGTTTCTTTCAGCTCGACGATCCGGTGTTGTGCCAGATACGCGATGAGATTCTGAACCTCGACGTAAATAATCTGACGCCACTCGAAGCGCTGAACAAGCTGAATGACATCAAACGAATAGTGAAAGGGAAGTAATCAGACTTCCCTTTTATTATATTGATAAACTTTCTTTTTGATACGTTTTAATCTGGTTTATTAGGGTTGATAGGGATATTTTCTTTCTTTTTGAACGATTTTTCCCCGTTTCTTTGCATTATTCATTTTTTTAGTCTATATTTGCCGCCACATGAACCCGATGTGATGGGATGCAGGCAAATTAGAGAGAGGCATTTATTTTTTGAAAGACAGACGTAATCGGTTTTTAAAGGCATTTGTACTTTTTTCTATAGCTTATTTTCTGCACGTTCTCTCCTAAAGGAAAAGAGCCGGTTTCTGTATCGATGATAATTGTAGTAGCTGACACTTTTTTATTAACCCTAATATTTATTATTATGAGAAGCAGTACAATGCTAAAATCCGCTGTACGCGGTTTTTCTTGCCTGGCCGTACTCTGTCTGTCGGCGGCATGTGTCAATCAGATTGGTGATGAAGACGTTGCAGAAAGCAATATCCCAATCAGTTTCTCTGCAAAAGTAAGTAAGGCATCGACTGTCACCCGTGTGGGTAACAGCGGCTTCGAGGCGGGCGACCGTATCGGCTTGTTTGCCACTATGGGCGGAGCGTCTATCGATGGTTATCGTTACATCGACAACCTGCGGCTGGAGCATAACGGTACTTCGACACTTATCCCCGAACGGGAAGTGTTTTATCCCGAAGGCGACGGATCATTGGACTTTCTGGCTTACTATCCTTACAGCCAGGCGGGTGTAGAAGCGGGATCGACGGTAATTCCGGTATCTGTACTGGCTGACCAGAGTACTGCGGAAAACCGTTCGGCTTCCGACTTTCTGGTGGCTACCAAAACTGGGGTGAAAAGCAGCAGTGCGGCGGTTTCGCTGACCTTCAAACATCGCATGAGTAAGCTGAACATTGAACTGATTCCCGGAGAAGGTGCGAATTTGGACGAAATCTATCAGGACAATCCGAAGGTGATTGTAACCGGATTTTACACGAAAGCCCATTACGACCTGAAGTCGGGCGAGGTGAGCAGTCCGGAAGGGAAGTCGGACATCGTCGTTTCTGGCAAATGGAAAAAAGATAGTGACCGGCTGACCGGCAAGGATGTGATTGTGATTCCGCAGGAAGCAGACCCGGAAAGCCAGTCGGTTGTCATCGAGTGGAAGGGCATTCTGTATACTTGTCCTATCTCGGCCGTAACCCTTGAGGGTAACACGCAGCGGGCCATTCAGATTAAAATGGCGGAAGTGGAAAACCGTACGCTTGCCGGAATTGTAGGCGAAGTGGAAGAGTGGGGCGAAACGACCAAACAGGAAGAAACCGAAGGATCGCTGCAAACGGGCGAGGTACATATCGCTGCATTGTCGTTCGGTACCTCTAGTGTTTACCGGCTTTATAACAACGGAAGAACCGTGGCCGAGATTTGTAAGGAATATCTTGTTTCCGAAGCTGACGAGATTGCTTCGCAGGCTATCGTTGCCTATCCGGTGAAGAACGAAGTGACAGACCTTACGCAGGGCATTGTCTTGCAACTGATAGGTCAGACCGGCGAAGTGCATGGAGGTAAGGTCAGCTGGGATGCGGAGCGCAATACATTCGCTTATACGGCCGGAACTTCGGCGCCTGTCGAGACGTTGTATTTGGACGAAAAACAGTCGATTGTTGTTGATGTCAAGCCAGAAACCTGTATGAAAGTCAACGTAGTAGGCTATCGTTTGCGTGATATGCGGGCCGGTAAGCTGGATACTTATTCGGTAGTAAAGATCGGTACGCAGTATTGGATGAGGCAGGACTTGTGTGCCGTCAGCTATAAGGACGGTACGCCCATTGAGCGGCAAACTAACCTGGAGGACAAAGTGACGGGTTATTTTCAGCCAGACGACAAGGACGGTATTCGCTTCTACAACGGCGAAGCCCTGTTAGCCAACGACATCACCCCGGACGGATGGCGGATACCTTCGACCGAGGACTGGACGAAACTGAAAAAATACCTGAACGGCAAGGCCGGATTGCTGAAAGCCGCTTCCAGCAAATGGGAACCGCTCGATTTGGGAGAAACGACTGCTTCACATTCGGGACTGACTGGCTTCAATGCCTATCCGGTAGGAACTTGGATTAAGAGCAGCCATCAGTCTGCCTATAAGATGGTGGGCTACTGGACAATGGAAGCGGACGGAACGCTTCCCGAACAGACTGTTTTCCTGACGGGCAGCGATGAAGGGTTTGTGATGTCTTCCACTCTTTCCACCCGTGGCGACTATTATAAGGCACTTTCCATCCGTTGCGTCAAAGAGTAATTTATGCTTTTCTAAAGGCTTGTTTGTAAGGCGTTTGTAGGACACTTGCAATACATTTGTGGGACACTTGTGTGGCTCGCGAGCCGTGCAAGTGTTGTTCGTAGGGGCTGTTAAAGATAGTCTGTCAGGGGATGTAAGCAGACGCAGTTTGTTATTTCTTTTCGTATCAGTTCCGGCTTTTCTTCAGAGCAGTTCTTCCAGCGACGACATGATGCAGACGTGCGGATAGCAGGCCAGCTCGTGGGCTGTGGTTACTCCGTGTGTCACTCCGGCAAAGTCTACTCCTGCCGACTGGGCTGTTTCGGCATCGACGGTGCTGTCGCCGATGTACAACACCTGTGTTTTGTCGGCCTGCAGCCGCTCGATGGCATACAGCAGTCCTTCGGGCGAGGGCTTGGGCTGTTTCACGTCTTCGCCGCCTACGATGATGTCGATTACTCCGTCGGGCAGGTGATGGTCGAGCAGTTCTTTGATGCGGTAGCGATATTTGGTCGAGATGATTCCAACATTGGCGCCTGCGTTTTTCAGGGCAGTCAGTGTCTGGATGGTTTCGGGGAAAAGAAACGTATTGGCAGTCATGTAGACATCGGCTTCCTTGACATACTGTTTCCTGAATTCGGCCAGACGTTCGCTGTCGGTTACGCCGGTCAGGATGGTGAACGATTCTTCCAGCGTTTTGCCGATGGTCCGTTTGATGGTCGTGTTGGCTACCTGAAGGTAACCGTTCCGTTGCAGCACATGCTGAAAGCAGGTGACGATGCCGCGCGAGGAGTCGGCAAGTGTATAGTCGAAGTCGAACAGATAAGTAGAGTAATTCATTGGTCGCTTTTTGTGGCAAAGGTAGTGATTTTGTTTTTCTTTTGGCAGATTAGCTTTATCTTTGTCTGCCAGACGGACCATTTCGTCTGTCCAGTGGCATCTGTATATATAATAGGTGCTGGCTTTACTATAACCTGTAATTATCTATATTTGTTATGAAAAAAATCTTTCTTTTTGTGTTGGCGCTTTGTAGCTTGTATGCCGGTGCCCAGCAGGTGGATCGCTTTCCGTTACATCAGTTCGATGAATTAACCGATACCAAGCCTCACGACGATGCAACAGTGTGGGAACAGCTGAAACAGACTGCTTGTTTCAGTTGGGGCAGTACAGATGTGCGTTACCGAAAACTGGATGTTCCCGACATCAGTCGGAAGAGTTCGCTCCGTCTGAAAGGCTGGCGGGGCGAAAGAGTGAATGCGCAGGCTGTGCTTTGGACAAAAGCAGACTTGGGCAAGGTCAGGATAGAGGTATCCGACCTGACAAACGGCAAGCACCGGATTCCGGCATCGGCGGTCAAGGCAGGCTTTGTCAGATATGTCATGACCGACGAATTGAATAAGGATGGACAGGGCGGATGCGGTCATCGGCCCAATAAAGCAGACTGGGACTCGTCTCTTGTGGCCGATATGATTGATATCAACCTGGAACTTCCGGTCAAAGCACGTACCACACAACCCATCTGGATGAATGTCTGGATTCCGTCCGACAGTCAGCCGGGCATCTATCGCGGTAAGTTGTCAGTGTCGGGCGAAAAGTTGGCCAAGCAGTCTCTCGTGGTCGAGATAAAGGTGAGCAACCGGGTGTTGCCGGCTCCTGCAGACTGGAAGATGTATGTCGACTTGTGGCAGAATCCTTATGCCGTAGCCCGTTACTATCAGGTTCCGTTGTGGAGTAAAGAGCATTTCGATGCCATGCGTCCCATTATGCGGATGTTGGCCGATGCCGGGCAGCGGACTATTACTGCCAGCATTATGCACAAGCCTTGGGCCGGTCAGACACAAGACCATTATGACAGTATGATATTCCGGATGAAGCAACTGGACGGAACCTGGAAGTTCGATTATACGGTATTCGACAAGTGGGTCGATTTCATGATGAATGAGGTAGGAATTGATGACCTGATAAGCTGTTACACAATGGTTCCCTGGGACTTGAAGTTCGATTATTATGACCAGGCTACCAATCGGGTGCTTTTCGTTGAGGCTAAGCCGGGCGACCGTGCATATGCAGACTATTGGGGAACCTTCCTGAAAGATTTTGCGCGCCATCTTAAGGCAAAAGGATGGTTTGAAAAGACGGCCATTTCGATGGACGAGCGTCCTTTGAAAGACATGCAGGAAGCTATTAAAGTAGTGAAGGCTGCCGATCCCGGCTTCAAGATAATGCTTGCCGGCAACTATCATGCAGAGATTCAGTCCGATCTTTATTACTTGTGCATTCCTTACGGACAGGTATTCCCTCAAGAAGTCAAAGCCGAGCGCGAGCGGAAAGGTCAAATCAGTACATATTATACTTGTTGCACGGAAGCTTTCCCAAATATCTTTACGTTTTCGTCGCCGGCCGAGGCAGCCTGGACTGCCATTCATGCAGTTGCAGGAGGTTATGATGGCTATTTGCGATGGTCTACCATGAGCTGGCCGCTTGACCCGTTGCGCGATTCCCGTTTCCGTACTTGGGCAGCAGGCGATACATACTGTCTGTATCCGGGGCCTCGCAGCAGCATACGTTTCGAACGTTTGGTCGAGGGCTTGCAGTGCTGTGAGAAAATCCTGTTATTACGCGAAGAGCTGACTCGCCGGAAGGCGACCCGTGCGCTGGACAAACTGAACAGACTTGTCGGAAACTTCATGCCCGGTAACAGCACGGCCAAGACTGCTGCCGCAGTGGTGAACGAACTGAACGATTATGTGAATAGTCTCTGACGCTTGAAACGTTTTTCGGGGATAGCATCGTCTGAGAGTTTGGTTGCAAAAGACTATTGTGTTATTGCATCAGTCGTAACAAACCGGTACATGGGGAAATGCAGAGATTCGTACCGAAACAGGCAGATGGTTTACTTTATCCTTCCGCCCCGAAGCCAGTGTCGGGAATAATAGTCTTCTTTCAGACTGCTTACGATTACCCCGCGACTGGTGCTGGCATGAATAAACTTGCCGTTTTTCAGATAGATGCCTACATGAGTCACTTTTTTGCGCGAGGTGCGACTGGTGAAAAATACAAGGTCGCCCTCGCGCAAATTGCGTCGTGACACTTTCCGGCTTTCTTCCAGTTGGCCGGACGTGCTGCGTGGCAAACGTATGTGGTAGACTTTTTTATAGAGTTGCGCTACCAGTCCCGAACAGTCCGTTCCACGCTTGCTGGTGCCGCCGGCACGATAGGGAGTGCCTATCCATTCGGCGGCTTGTATGTACAGCTGGTGGTTGTCGGTCCGTTCGATGTCCATACCCAGTTTGAGGGAAGCGCGGGCCAGAGATTGATAGTTCAGTCGGGGAGCCGACGTGTGGCACGAACTCACTCCGATAGCCAGAAGCAGGAGGCAGAGGGCATGGACGATGGACTGTTTCATTGCAATTCGGTTTGGTTATCTTGCTTTTCTTCGTTTTGCTGGCTGGCTTCTTCTTCCAGTTCTTCTTCGACACGGACATTGAAGTAGTCTTCCAGTTCTTTTTCTGCTGAATTGTTTTCGTTGTGAATGTCGCGGATGATGACACCGTGTTCCAGCAAAGCGATGCGTGGGCAGATGTCGACCGTGTGGTTCAGGTTGTGGCTGGAGATGATGACTGTGGCCTGATGTTCGTCGCTATACTTTTTCAGCAGATGCTTGATGACAGCCTGCGAACTGGGGTCGAGGAAGTTGAACGGCTCGTCGAGTATCAGCAACTGGGGATAGTGCAGCATGGCAGAGATGATGCCTATTTTCTGCTTGTTTCCCATGGAGTAGTTGCGTATGAACTTCTTCTGTCCCAGCACCTCGTTGTTCATAAAGCGTTCGAATGGTTTCAGCCGTTCGTCTACCTCTTCCTTCTTCAGGCCGTACATTTTGCCGATGAAGTAGAAGTATTCTTCAGGAGTCAGGTAGTCGATCAGGAAACCGTCGTCGATGTAGGCTCCGGTTATGCTTTTCCAGTCCTCGCTTCGGGCTACGTTGATGTCATTGATGGTGACTTCACCTTGGTCGGCTTGCAGCAGGTCGAGGATAAGGCGGAATAAAGTAGTTTTTCCGGCGCCGTTGTTACCTACGAGACCCAGCATTTCGCCCTTCCCGATGGTGTAATTGTCTATGTTGACGGCTATTTTTTCGCCGAATTTTTTCTGTAAATTGGTAATCTGAATCATAGTTTGTTTTTAAGCTGGATAGTTGATGATGGGGATATCCGAAGAACTGTTTACTATGGGATAGCCCGGTTATTTCTGTCGGCTGTCGCGGAAGCCTTCCATGTTTTTATACCGCCGTTTCATGAAGCGGTTGTAGACGTTACGCAGCCAGTATCTCGAAGTAAGTATAAAGGCGAGTCCGATGGCTATGAATATCCATGCGGTTGTCGTTTCGCCTGTCAGGAAGTGCAGCAGGAAATATAGCAGCAAGGGGACTATGAATACAGCTGACGAAATCAGGTTCTGCATGCCTGTACCGACGTTTCGCTGAGTCATCTTGTTGTTCATGTCTACTGTCCGGTTGTTGTATACAGCCATCTGGAACATACCGAAGTACACAAAGCCGGGGATGAAGAAAAACCATGAAATGGCGGTGAGCAGTGTTACTTTGCCCATAATGATGGCGGGAATGATCATAACCAGCGGAATAACCTGTCCAATGCTGTAGATGGCGTATTTGGCTTGCAGAAGCGAGTAAATGCTTTCCTTGCGGCTCATCAGCCCGTCTATATAGTTTCCTTCGTAGCCCATGATGGTGCTCAGGAACAGAATGCCGAATAATGCAAAGTTGTACATAACCAGAAAATCTTTCATTCCTCCCTGATAGGCATCTGTGAAAGCAATGAGAGCACTGAATACCAGTACCACGCCACCGGCCGAATAGAGCCCGCGCTTACAGATTTTGTTGCGTAGCAGCATCTTCAGTTCCAGCTTCATGTATTCGCCCACCTGGCCGTAACGTTCCAGGAAACGGTATTCCGATACATGTTTTACCTGCACAGTCGTATCTTCTACTTTATTGATTTCGCCGTAAATCATCTTTCCGATGATGTAGCGGTCTAACAGGTAGAACAGAGCAATGATGGCCAAAGTTACGGCAAACGTCAGCCAGTTACCCAAAATGAAACTTTCGCCCACATTGATGCAGAAGTCGAATAGCGGACTTTCATCAGGAATGAAGAAGGCTGCTCCCAATGCGCCATAAACCAAGACCGGGAGTAAAAACCACCAGAAGCGTTCTCCCATAAGCATACGGCAAAGCAGGAACCAGTAGTTGTTGAGCAGCATTAGTAGCCAGATACCTATCAGATAGGTTAAGACTCCTGTTACTCCGTAGAAACGGGCAATGGTCAGAATGGCAAACGGGACAAAGAAAAAGAACCAGAACAGATTGAATGAATCCAGACCGGAACGTATCAGCAGACAGTCGATGAGCCGGCTGCGCTTGATGGGGAGCAGCATGTAGGGTTTGACTTCCTGCGAAGGTGTTTTTTGAAAAGGCAGGCGGATAACGAAATCGAGTGCAAGGATAAAAAGCAGTCCGCCGTTCAGTACATGATAGGCTTCCTGTGCTCCTTCACTGAAAGCAAAGGCAAATGTTATGCCGAAAAAGATGAGATAGCCGGCCCAGAATACTACCATCAGATAGATCCAGAATTTGGCGAAGCGGCTTTTCTCGTACATGGGATTGCGCTGATTGGCAAGTTTGCCGTGGCGTCGGAGTTCTAAGAAAAGGTTCATTGTTTTTTAATAGGCAGTTATATACGATTTTAGAAAGAAGAAGGTGTGCCGAAAACGGACAATATTTTGTTGTTTCGACACACCTTCGTATGTTTGTGCTTGATTATCTTTTCAGATTACTCAACTTTCGCAAGCTCAAGTTACAGTTGACGAGTAACAAGTTGACGAGTTGACAAGGCATTTCCAACCCTGTAGACTTGTTGACTGAAGCCTTGTCAACTACTAAGTTGAGCATTTGCGAAACTTAAATTAGATTATTACTTCTCAGGCACTGTCATCACAACTGTAATCTTGTTACCTTGGTTAACCAAGTCGGCAGCAAATTTCTGTACGTCTTTGACGGTGATGCTGTTTACAGCTTCTTCGTAACCCTGAGTGTAATCTACACCTGTATAGAAGTATTCGTCCAGATTGTTCAGCCAGTAGCCGTTTTCTTTCTGGTTGTCTTTGTACTTCTTCAGCATGTATTCTTTAATCTTCTGCAGATGCTCTTCAGTCGGACCTTCGGAAGCCATCTTCTTCATTTGTGCGTCGATGATACCGTTCAGGTGATCTTTCTTGGCAGGGTCTGTCTGATAAACGATTTGCAGCATGAATTTCTCATTCGGATGTTTGGACAGTTGTCCGTAGCTGCTTACGCCGTATGTACCACCTTCTTTTTCGCGAACTTCTTCAGTATAAACCATGTCAAGAGCCTGAGTCAGGAAGCTCATCAGAAGATTGTCTTTCAGATCATACTTGCATTTGCCGGAATAAAGCATGAATACGGTAGCCATCGGGGTTTGTTGTTCTTTGGCATAAGTATTTTCCAGCATACCTTTGGCTATATCCATGTGGTTGTCGCGGAAGGTTTCTTTGCGTCCGGTCGAAGGCAGTGCGCCCAAATATTGCTCGATCAGCGGTTTTACCTTTTCGATGTCAACGTTACCTACCAGGAAGAAACGGAAGTCGCTGGCATCGGCAAAACGGTCTTTGTACATCTCGATGATGCGATCGTAGTTGATCTGGTCTACCATTTCGGGCTTCATGCTGAAGTAGCGTGGGTGGTAACCGTACATCATCTTCTGGATAGTATCGTTGATGCTGCTCAACGGATTCGATTCAGCACTTTCCAGTTGGGCTTTAATTCGGCTTTTCAGTGATGCAAAGGCATCCATATCCTTGCGGGGAGCTGTGAAGCTCAGGTAAGTAAGCTGCATCATGGTTTCGAAATCTTTGGGCGAGCAGCTTCCGGTGATGCCTTCTGTATTGGCACCGACTGCGGCGTTGACAGATACTTTCTTACCAGCCAACATCTTGGTCAGGTCTACTTTGCTGAAGTTACCAAGTCCACCAGCTTGTATGACACTGTTCAGGTAACTCATTTCGAGTTTATCATTATCGGGGAAGAGGCTTGTACCGCCCAGGCTTACGCCCTTCATCTGGATTTCGTCAGCTTTGAAGTCTGTCTTCTTGATGTAGACTTTCACACCGTTCGACAGGGTCAGTTCTGTTGTTCCGTAAATGGCATTCGTGTTTTCCGATACGATTTTACCACCTTTCGGAGCTTCTTTCATCAGCGGTTCGTTGGATACTTTGTCAACATAAGCTTCTACCTTGAGGTCTTTCATGCCTTTCAGCTGTGCGACAACCTCTTCTTTGGTAGGACAAACAATTCCTTCTTTTTCAGGAGCAGCAATGAATACTACCTGGTTGTTGTCGGGCAGCAGACCGCCTTGTTGGATTGCCTGGTTGATGGCCATTACCGGGATATTCGGAGCAATCTGATTCATGGTCGTATATTCGAATTCGATGCCGGGGATCGGTTCTGCCATCAGGAAGTGGTTGATATATTCGTTGACGTAAGAATCGTTTTTGGTCTTCTCGCGTTCATTGTAAGCCGATTCCAGACGTTGCAGGTAGTTGGCACGTGCGCGTTCGTATTCGCTTTCGGTGAATCCGTAGCGGCGTACGCGTTCCAGTTCGGTCAATCCGGCTTTCAGGGCTTCGTTAATGCCTTCTGCCTTGCTGCTGATGCTTAAAGTAAAGGCATCTTTGGTCTGTGCAAGGAAGTAATTTCCATAATAGCATCCGGCATAGATGAACGGAGGATTGGCAGACTGACGCAATTCGTTCAAGCGGGAGTTGAGCATGCTGGTAGTCATGCTAAGCATGTATTGCTGCAGCAGGTAAGCCATGTTCCCTTTAATGGAGTCGGGTGTCGGGTCTTGCTTGAAGTAGATTTCGATAGTCGGGTCGTCAATTTCTTTATCCTTACCGATGTAAACCAAAGGTTCCTGGTTGTCGGCTACCGGATAATAGACACGTTCGGCCGGGTTGACGGGCTTCTTCACGTCAGCAAATACTGACTTGATTTTGGCTTCCATCTGGTCAACGTCTATGTCGCCCACAATGATGATTCCCTGCAGGTCGGGACGATACCATTTGGCGTAATAGTCGCGGATAGCCTGATAGGGGAAGTTATCAATGACATCAATGCTTCCGATAGGCATACAGTCTGCATATTTGTCTCCCGGGTACATAACTGCCTGGGCTTCGGTGTACAGACGCATGATACCGCTGTTCCGGCTACGCCATTCTTCGTGAATGACGCCGCGCTCTTTATCGATTTCTTTGTCTGACAGCAGTACGGCGTTGCTCCAGTCGTGCAGAATGAGCAAGCAGGAGTCTACTACGCTTTGATCATCAGTAGGCACGTTGCTGATGCGATAAACAGTCTGGTCTACTGAAGTATAGGCATTGAGGTTCACACCAAACTTGATACCTTTGGTTTCGCACCACTGTACGATGCCCAGGCCTTTTTCATCGCCCGGGAAGTTCTTGGTTCCGTTGAAGGCCATGTGCTCCAGGAAGTGAGCCAAACCACGTTGTTGTGGCTCTTCAAGGATAGAACCTACTTTTTGAGCAATGTGGAATTCGACACGATGCTCGGGCAGGGCGTTGTGGCGGATGTAATAGGTCAGACCGTTGTCAAGATGTCCGATACGTACATCTTTATCTACCGGGATGGGAGGCATCTGCATCTGAGCCGATGCCAGTTGGAAACTGCCGCATAACATGATAACGGCAAATCCTAATTTACGAAATAGATGTTTCATTTCTTTTTGTAATTAAGTTGTTTTCTGACTTATCTGTCGGAAAGAAAAGCGATAAATCACACAGAAACCTAAAAATATTTTGGAATTTAGTCTTCTGTTTCTTTAATGGCTTTCCTTATTCTTACTAATTTGGTGAGCAGCCCTTCCAGCAAGTCCAGCTTCAGCATGTTCGCACCGTCGCTCTTGGCTACAGCCGGATTCTCGTGCGTTTCGATGAACAGCCCGTCTACTCCTACTGCAATGCCTGCTTTAGCCACTGTTTCAATAAGCTGAGGCATTCCTCCGGTTACTCCACTGGCTTGATTCGGCTGCTGTAAGGAGTGGGTAGCGTCAAGGATTACAGGGAAGCCAAACGATTGCATTTCAGGAATACCCCGATAGTCTATTACCAGATCCTGATAGCCAAAGGTAGTACCGCGTTCGGTCAGCATGACGTGTTTATTGCCGGCCTCAATCACTTTCTCAGCGGCAAAGCGCATGGCAAGCGGCGACAGGAATTGTCCTTTTTTGATGTTGATGGTCTTGCCCGTCTTGGCTGCAGCTATCAGCAGGTCTGTTTGCCGGCAAAGGAATGCAGGAATTTGCAGAATGTCAACGTATTCGGCTGCCATTTCTGCTTCGTCGGCTGCATGGATGTCTGTTACAGTCGGTACGCCGAACGTATCGTGTACTTTTTTGAGTATCTTCAGGGCTTTTTCGTCGCCGATTCCCATGAATGAGTCCAAACGCGAGCGGTTGGCTTTCCGATAAGAGCCTTTGAACACGTAAGGTATCTGTAACTTTTCGGTGATGCCCACAATGCGTTCTGCAATGCGCAAGGCCATTTCTTCTCCTTCAATTACACAAGGACCGGCAATCAGGAAAAAGTTGCCGGCAGGATTGTTTTTTAGTTCTATCATAATAAGTTCTAATATCTGTCTTTGTAATAAGACTTATTTAATTTGCTTTTTTATTAACTTATTTAAGTTTCGCAGGTGCTCAACTTATCAGTTGACAAGGCTTCAGTCAACAAGGTCGGAACACCTGCTTGATAAAGTATCGTTTTGAAACGGCTCGCAACCAACTCCTTGTTAACTCGTCTACTTGTTGCTCGTCAACTGCAACTTGAGCTTGCGAAAGTTGAGTCAGCTGAAATAGTATGGCTTACTGTCAATTGGGGATAATCAGCGTGATCGCTTCATGCATCACTCCGATATCCAACGGGAAGTGGCGGTCGAGAATTCGTCCGTCCAAATCGACAGAAGCGTTTTGAGCCCGCAATACTTTGACTTTCTGAGTCCGGTAGGGCCTGACTACTTTGTGGTTGAGGATTCGTCCTTGGATAAGCATCCACAATCCGGACCAAAGTTGCAGTAACTCCGGACGATAGATGACCGATACATCCAACCATCCGTTATAAGGAACGGCACTTGGGGCTTGTCCATATCCCCATGCGCTGCCTATGCATACGGTCATGATGCGTCCGCGGATGTGCTCGCCGTTGATTTTCAGATGCATCCGATAGAGCTTGCGTTCGAATATGATGGAAAGCAAGGCCATGAAGTACGACAGGGCTTTTACTCCCCAGAAACGCTTACACTGGTCGGTGATTTTTACGATACGTGCTCCCAGTCCGATGTTGATGGCATTCAGAAAATAGCGGGTCTGATGCTTTTCACCATCATAATAGCAGCAGGTACCGACGTCTATCTTGCGTCGTCTGCCTTCGATGAGGTAGTCCACGGCTTCTTTGAACTCGGAGCCGATGTCCCAATATTTGGCAAAGTCGTTCCCGATGCCATTGGGGATGATTCCGATGGCAATGTTTTCCTTGTTTTCTGCGTCGGAGTGCATAATGCCGTTGATGGCATCGTTCAGTGCGCCGTCTCCCCCTACGATGACAATGGTGCGGTAGCCATTGTTTGCCAGTATGCCAGCCAGTCGTTCCACGGACCCGAATCCTTCGGATTGTACATAGTCGTAAGACACACCCTTACTGTCCATGTACTCTTTGATTTCTTTCCATCGTTTTTGAACTTTCCGTGTTCCGGCTTTGGGGTTATATATGATTCCCCATTTATTGGGTTCTACGCTCATGAGTCTCTTTTTTATTGTTCGATTAATTGGGTTACAAATGCTATTTTCTCTTCCATACTCCATTGGGCATTCATCCAGTGGATGGTAAATCCACGGCGTTCCATGCCTCTGAACCATGTCATCTGCCGTTTGGCAAACTGATGGATGGCTATTTCCAGGTCGTGGAACATCTGTTCGTAAGTCAGTTCTCCTATAACGTACAAAGTCAGGTATTTATATTCCAGACCATAATAAATGAGGTCCTCAGGTTTGATGCCTTTCTTTATCAAGTCGCGTACTTCTTCCACCATTCCTTCTTCGAGCCGCTGTTGCAGGCGTCGTGTTATTTTTTCACGGCGCAGTTCGCGGTCAATGTCTATTCCTACAATCAGACTGTTCAGTTGCGGAAAAGCTCGTTCGTCTACTGGTGTATGTGCGTAATACTCTTCTATTTCGATGGCGCGTATGGCACGTTTGGCGGTGTCAACGTCGGTCGTATTGTGCAGGGTTTTATATTGTTTCAATATCTCGGTCAGTTCATCGAGCGATTTGCCGTTCAGCCGTGCGCGCAGTTCCGGGTTCTCAGGAACAGGGAGCAGGCGGTAGCCTTTTAATACCGACTCCAGATACATGCCTGTACCTCCACACATGATGGGCAATTTGCCTTTGAGCCTGACGGTTTCGTATGCTTTCAGAAAATCGCGTTGGTATTCGAATACGTTATATTTATATCCCGGCTCGGCTATGTCGATAAGGTGGTATGGGATCTGCTTGCCGTTTACGGTATAGTCGGCCAGATCTTTTCCGGTGCCAAGGTTCATTTCTTTGTAAATCTGGCGCGAATCGGCACTAATGATTTCCGTATCCAGTCTGCTGGCCAAAGCGGCTGCAAATTGGGTTTTTCCGGAAGCGGTCGGGCCTAAAATGGCTATTAAATCATAATCGGACATATTTGATTACATAGTTTAGGCTTCAAAGATAAGCAAAAGGACGTGAAATCAGTGTACTTGACTGTTAAAAAGGTGTTATGCGAAATATTTTCTTATTTATATGAAGAATGGAGGTGTTTGTTTTGTGTATTCGAAAAACTCAAAATCTGTGAGAGGAATTATATATCCTAGCCAAGGCCATTCAACACATAATTGTTCATAGTGTTTGCAGACTACCAACTCTTCATTGGGTGACAGGTTTTTCAGAAAAGAATAAGCATCCAACTTTATCCTGAGGATAGCCATTTCTTTTTTTTGTTTTACTAAGATGAAGAAATACTTGCGGGTAAGGCCTGCGTCCAAAATTGTGTATTCGTCTTCTAAATATTCTACGTGTAAAGCCTGGCAAAGGCTGTTCGAAAAAATTTCCATTGCACCATTTTGGTCAAACTTGTTTATTAAGTGTGTCCATACTTTATCCTGTTGGTTGGTTGTTCGCTTCAATCTGATTCGTTTCAGCTTATGGGGGAGGTGGTAGATGTTATCACGTTCTTCATCGAAAGCTATAAATATTTCGTCTGAATCTTCCTTATATTTATATAAGGCATAGCTGATTGGAGAATTATCTTCTTCAGGAATAGGGAGTAGAGAGATTTGTATAATGGCATCATACTCGTCGTTTTCCCATTCTTTGTTCCAAAAGGCTATTGTGTAAAACTTTTGTGGAATAAATGTTTCGTTGTCTTTCCCAATTTTCAGTTCCTGTACTATGTAGCCGCCGTGATAAATGGAGTCCGATTTCCGGCACATGAATATCCACAGCTTTTCTCCTTTGGCAAAGTCCTTACCGGATTGGCGCCAATAACTGATGTCGCCCCATTCGGCAAACACTGTGCTCTGTCGGAGAGCTGTATTTATGAACAGAGGGTTAGCATAATATTGTAATATCATCATAGGGTTATCTATCAATCCCCAAAGACTTGCCGGAACAATTTTTAGTAGCGGTTCGGTTTTAAGAGCTTGTATAGCTTTATAGGCTGTTTCATTTTCTGGATGTACAGAATGGAAGAATTCATTCAGATCTATGATGAGGTCGCATAGTGCCTGTTTGAAGTTGAGGCGATAGGGGTCTATCTCTTTTATCGTCACATAAAATAGCATCAGCATGCCATAGTATATGTTTTCATCCAAAAGTTTCAGTTCTTTCAGCTGTGGAACGACTTCATCTTTAAATCTAATTGGAAACAAGGAATAATCTTCGTCAACCAATGCACAAAGTAAATGCTCTGCCCACATGGGATTCTGTTTTTCAATCGGGTAATCTGCCATTAAATTACATAGCCATTTGCCTTTTTCGGTGATTAGGGCGATTTCTACCATTCGTTCGTCCGATAAGCCGAAAACTTCGCAAATGTCTTTCCATACTTGTCCGACAGTGTCGGCTTTTACCGTATTGTTTAATAGCCTGTATAGGGTGGTTCGTCCTTTGTAGCCCAGTTTTGCGGCTAGAGCGGATGGTGAAGGTGCGAATAACCGTTGTTGTATCAGATACTTCAGTATGTCCAATTGGTTGTCAAACATGGCAGGTTTTGTTTCAATATATCTGTGTTTTGTTACAAAAAAGTGGTGGTGGGAAAATGTAGGATAAAATCTTTTGGTGGGCTTTGCTAATTCCTATACTTTTGCACCGACGGGTGTAAAGGTAAATAAAAATCCCTAAAGAGCGTCATGTGAAACAGAAAAAATGTATCTTTGCAAAGCAAGGGAAGAGAAATACCCTTGCGAAAGTGGAAAGTGCGTTTTATCAACTTTGGTCTTAAGAAACGAAATCGCCAATTTCTAAGTCACTCAGACAGACTAAGGGAACATGACGCTCATCTGTATTGTCAATGCAAACAAGTGTATGGCAAGTGTTTGTCGTATGCTTATTGCAACTGTGATACGGCGTGGGATTCTTGTTTTTGCTTGTCTCTGAGTTGGCGTTTGGCGATGCCTGTTTCTTGATGAGTGGAAGAGAAGTCCTCACGCCTTTCTTTGTAATAATAGGGTTTGTTTAAGAGGAAAAAGTAAATAGAGAGTTGGATGAACAATAAAAATAAGAACATTTATGGAAGAAAAAAATCTGTTAGAAACGAGTGGCGAATTTTTACTTAAAAATAGCGGAAGAGCATTTTTTATGGGAAAAGACCCTATATCAGTTACGTTTGGAATTGAAGCAGCAACTACACAAGTCGTTGTTGGAGCATCTTTATTGGGTACTGGAAAATTGATAAAGAAATATCAAGGAAACAGAATAATATAATGAATCATGATATGGCAAAAAGATAAAATTAATAATTATGATACAACGTTGTAAAAAATGTGGAGAATGGGTTGAGGCTGAGGAAAGAGATGCCTTTGATAGAGCTCTTAATCCTGTGGATGAAGCTTTCGAAGCTGAGGGAGGGCTTATGGAGAATATTGGAGGTTGGTTTGGATTTAAAGGTTTAGGAAGAGCAATAGATAGAGCAACACGTTTACCATTGGATATTGTTAGAGGAACAACTGATTTGTTTTTTGGTGATAAATATCATTTTTCTTGTCCCAATTGTGGAGAAAAATGGTCAACTGATAATGATTGGGAGGATGAAACAGTTATTTACGAAGAGGAACAACGGCAAATCAATATAGTAAAGGAGTGTAGAGATAAGAGTATAAGATTGATTGATGCACCTGAAAACGAAAAGGTAAAATTTGTGAACGAATTGGTTGCTTCTTTACCTTCTGTTTCAGAAGAAGGTCTAAGAGCTACTTTGTTTGATACGCTTGCTTTTTCTCAATTCAAATTGTTGGGAAATGTAAATGAGGCTTTAAATGCGATTTCTGAGTCACTTAAATTGTTTGACGACCCTAACACTCATGTTTTACGTGGAATTATTTTGGGAGAGGGACGTACTCCTAATGATAAATATAAAACTTTACAAGAATTGATTTATTGTAAAGAACCTGAGAAAAGAGAACCCTTTTTCTTTACTCAACAAGAATATCTGATGAAGTTAGAAGAACAAAATTTGCACTATGCAGAACATTTTTTGGAAATACCACAAAATCAAAGGAAATTTTTGGTAATAGACAACGAACTTCATTATTTACCAGATTCTTTTAAAGTTTTGACTATAAATAGTATTCCTACTGAACTTCAATTTCCTGTAGGACATCCGATTGATAAACAAATGTATATTTGTCACCCTTTAAAGCCTAAGATGTATCTTCCTGTTGAAGATTATCAATTGGAGCTGTTTAGGGATGAAGTAAAAGAACTTGGTGTACTATTGCAGGCATTAGGAGCTAGAAAGTTTTCAATAACTGATAATAGGAGTAATGAAAAAAGCTTAGATCAGAAACGAAAGCTGGATTTTGAAGCAGAAGGTGGTATAAAAACTACAGGAGCGAATGTAAAAGGATCGACGTCTTCGGAAAGTGAAGAGTATTTGAGAATTAAAAATGAGTTTGTTCGTAATCAAGAGTTTGAAAGGGCTTCTAAACTTCCATGTGTACCTGAAGGATTGATTTGGTATAGTCATAGAGCGGATTGGCAACAAATGGCTTTACAAAGGAATCAAGGGACATTAATACATCATCATGATTACCTTTCTATTCAGAAAAATACTTTAGTCAATGAAAATGAAAAAAAACAATTAGAGGCAGATTTTAAGACTCTGTTGGCAAAAGGTAATGGAAAAGTTGAGATGGAAAAGAATCGGTTGTTTAAAGAGAATAGTGATTATACTTTTGAATTGAACGTTGATTTTTATCCGTTGTCTGCTTATGAAAAGAATAACACTGTGTCTATAGAATCCTTAAAGCATAACAAAACAAAATCTCTTTTCGTAATAGGATTTATATTGGCATTGCTTGGAATCATATTATATTTTTTGTGTGCGTAAACATTGAGATTATGCCATTATTCAGAATAACCGTGAAGACCGCGAAAAACAGTAACGGGATTCGTATTGAGAAAGGAATGGTTGTGGAAGTAGTTACTTCCTCAACCAGTAGTAATCCATTAACTACAAACGGAGGGCAGTTGGTAGCTGATGCCTTTATGCGTATTTATGGCATTGATGCCAAGAAGGCCGGCATTTTGTCAACAGTTTATTTGGATGTACAGCGGATTGGTTGATTGAGTATTTTCAGCCTTACCATTTCCCTCCCGTTCTCTAACCATGAGAATAATCCTCACTAGCTTGTCAATGCTGAATATCTGCTTTGATTCTTATCCGGACTGTTTGATTCGCTTGGAAAAGTGTGTGGTGAGTGATGATATTCGTTCCAAAAAGTGTAGCCAATTCTATTTATTCGCTTGAAAAAATGTAATGGAACGGTTGCCAGGATATGTTATGAACAGTCGGAAGGGGGGCGGATTAGTGGAAAGAAGCTTATATAAAACGCTTGCATTGCTCCTGAACAACACTTGTACGGCTCGCGTTCCACACTTGCACGGCTCGCGAGCGACACTTGTGTGCTAGAAATATTTACTCGTGGTGGGTGAAACATCGCCTGTTGCCGGAATGTGGCAGACTGTGGTTTCACCCACCACTTGATTTTATTTTTCCCGAAATTGCTTTCACGCCTTCACGCACGGTTTAAGAATTGATATACAGTATGATATGGTGAAACTTCATCTTTCACAATTGTTGCATTGAGGTTTTCACCACATGATAACAGGATGGTTGTATAACCCGTCTGTTTTTTCCCAGTTAGGAAAAAATTTTTTTCTAACTAGGCAATTATTTTTTCCTAACTGGGAAAAAATAATTGCAAGACTGGCATCAGCTTTCACCTCTTTTGAGGAAATTCGTTCTGTCCGTATTTTTTTTGCCATAACCAAGTCGGTTTCCCGTATATCTTTCACCACAATCCATTCATACCTATCTGCTTAAGGTGAAACTTCAACCCCCAAAACTCAGCCAAACGAAATAATAAAAAATAAAATCCGCGTTCATCCGCTCCATCTGTGTCGTCCGCGTATCCATCTTTCACCGCAAACAGTTCATTATTAAAATATTACGGTGAAACTTCACCTTGCAAGCTGGTGAAAAAAGAATACAACTTGCTCTGCTGGTGATACCAAACATGAAACCTTGCTTTCACCGGAACACGTTTGTAATGAATGCCTTACGGTGAAGTGAAAGCGTGAAGGCACTTTCGGGAAAATGGAATCTAAAGTAGGGTGAAAGCATGAGTAATGTGTCCGTTGAACATGATAAAGTCCCTCTTTAGCAGGCTAAAGTGGCACTTTAGATGCCTTGCTGATAATCGATGAACAGATTTTTAGAAAATTGATTTTTGTCGCGTCGGAGTGGAAAAACAAAGATTTTTGCGTAAGTTTGCTGCATCAAATGGAAAATAAAATATGTTGGTTATAACAGGGAAAAAAGGGGAATGTGTGGTAGCAGGCAGTCGATGGTGTGCCGTATGGAGATTGGTATGCCTGGCATGTCTGCTTGCTGTTGCCTTACCCGTTTTCCCAGAGAAGCATTACGCTTTTACTCCGATAGGTGCTTCGCAAGGGCTGTCGAGTAATAAGGTGAGAAACATTGCCCAGTTGCCCGACGGACGTATGATGATTATGACGGAAGGCCAACTGAACATTTACGATGGAACAAGCTTCAGCTATTTGCACTATGACCAAAGGCACTTTTGCCGTTTGTCCGAGTATTCGGGATTTCACCATTCTTATATAGACGATAGCGGTTACGTCTGGATCAAGAATCAGTATACATTCATGGTGGTTGATATTGGGCGTGAACAGTTTGTGGAACGTCCGGACAGTTTGCTGGCACAGTGGGGAATAGATACTCCGGTGAAAGATCTGTTTATGGATAAGGAACAGACGTTGTGGCTGATAAACGGACGTGACGAGCTGCTTCGGCTTGGCAAAGACAAGCGGGAGCCATCTGTTTTCATGCGGAATGTTTCAGGAAGTGACGATCAGCTTTATGATTTGGGTGTGCTCGAAGGCAAGCTGTATCTGTTTTACCGTTCCGGTACGCTGGTCTGCCACGATCTTGCATCAGGGAAAGAACTTTATCGGCTCGAACAGCCCGAGGGGCTGCCGGCGGGGCACTATGGAAATACGTCGTATGTTGTGCAGGGTGAGCATTCTTTCTATCAGTTATGCAACGGATATTCGGGTGGAATAATGCTGAATTATGATGTGGACAAAAAGAACTGGGAAGTGGTGATGAGTACGGATGCCTGGTTCAACTATCTGTCTATTGACCGTGACAAAAGCATCTGGGTCAGTGGTCCGGAAGGTCTGATCAATATCTCGGCTGATTTGAAAAAGAAACAATATATCCCTACCTTAAAGCTGGTAGACGGACAGAAGATTGATACAGAGGTAAGTACATTTTATAACGACCGTCAGGGAGGCATGTGGATAGGCACGCTGAACCGCGGTCTGTTCTATTATCATCCAAACCGGTTCCGCTTTCAGAATATCGGTAAGGCTTTGTTTCCTCTGTCGGACGAGGAAGCGGTGGCTGTGAAGGGATTTGCTGAGACTGCTGCCGGGAAGATAATAGTCAGATCCGACGATCAGGATTATCTTTTTGCTCCCTCGCTTGGGGAATTGTCCGTTTGTCGGGAAAGACTTCCTTTTGCCGATGCAAAACCAGACCTGAAGATACAGGAGACTGACGAAGCTATCCTTCAGACGGTCGTTGCAGGCCACGATACATTGGCCGGCATTACGCGTCACGGATGGTTTGTCAGTGACAGGCAAAGCGGGAAGACCGATTTCTATCCGTCTTGTCATCCTTGCCATGCGATTGCCGATGCCGGACAGGGATGTTTCTGGATAGGATTGGAAGACGGACTTATGTTGTGGGAGGCGGTTACGGGTCGGCAACGTATCTTTTATACGTCGGATGGTCTGGTGAACAACTCCGTACGTTCTGTTATCCGTACTTCCGATGGTGCGGTGTGGATTTCGACGGCTAACGGCATCAGCAGATTGACGGTTCAACGGACGGCCAATGACACGCTGTACACTTTTGTGAATTTCAATAGCTTTGATGGGGTTATAGCCAATGAGTTTTGTGAGCGTTCTGTTTTTGAAGCCTCGGACGGAACGTTGTACTGGGGTGGAATTGATGGCTTCAACCGTCTGAATCCTTCGTCCGTGGTAGAAGAACCGACAACATATTTCCCTTTGTTCGTGGGTTTTAGCCTGTTTGGTGAGCGGATAGAGAGTGGCAAGGCATATCATGGAAATGTGATATTGGAGCGTCCTATGACGGTGACTCGTGATATTGTGTTGGAGCATGACCAGAACTTCTTTACCATAGAGTTTTCGGCCATGAACTATGCAAACCCTACACAGACCTATTACCGCTATCAGCTGGAGGGCATCGACAAGGCGGAACGCGAGATTCACTCGGCCGACGGCAAGGGATATGCGACGTACACCGATTTGCCTTCCGGAGATTACGTCTTCAAGGTGCGTGCGGCAGGTAATGACAAGACTTGGACGGAGCATTATGCCCAGCTTCATATTCTGGTGAAAACTCCCTTTTGGCGTACCGGATATGCTATTACGATCTATGTGCTTCTGCTGGCAGGAAGTATCTGTCTGCTTCTCATGGGGTATATCAAGCGCAAACGTCGTATTCTGGTACGCGAACAGAAAGAACGGTTGGACGAGATGAAGACTACATTCCTCCAAAACATCAATCAGGAACTGGAAGAGCCGATTAAAAAGATTGCTGTCCCGTTGGATTCTTTATTAAAACATACGGATGAGGGGAGGGACAAGATTCAGTTGCAAGTCATACAGCAGAATGTCTCCGAGTTGAAGTCTGTAGTGAGTCAGCTTTCCGAAGGTGTATTGTTGCCGCTTCCTGCCGATGAAAGTTCGTTGAAGCTGGAAGAACTGCTGGTTGATATGCGGCGGTTGCTGGAGCAGCAGGAAGTTCGGAAGGAGCAGTTGCGTACGGCATCGGAGGAGCAGACGGACGAACAGACGCTGCTGACCGATGTTGACGAAGCGTTTATACGAAAGGCATTGCACTTTGTCGAATTGAACCTGAATAATCCGGAGTATTCCGTAGAAATATTGAGCCACGACATGGGAATGGATCGCACAGGATTGTATCGGAAGTTGGTGGCTGTGGTTGGAAAAACTCCGACAAACTTCATCCGTTCCGTTCGTTTGAAACGTGCCGCTCGATTGCTGGAACAGGGCTATACGGTGGCCGAAGTAACCGATAGCGTAGGTTTCAGTACATCGAGTTATTTCAGTAAGTGTTTTCAGGAAGAGTTTGGTGTGCGGCCTTCGCAGTACGTCAATAGCATAAGGAATAAGTAAATAAAGTGCCTTTTTCAACGAGAGTGTTGTTTGTTTCAACATTTGTATCCCCCTTCTACAGCTGTTTTTCACTAATTTTGCTCCAGTTGTTAAATCAATTACATCTATATCATGGAAAGAGTAAAATTAGGAATTGCCGGACTGCTTTTAGGTGTGTCCGGGTTGATGATGGCACAAAATGCCAATAGTGAGTGGCCCAAATTGAATATGCCCATTATTCAGACTAAATATACGGCCGACCCAGCACCGCTGGTTTATAACGATACGATTTATCTTTACACAAGTCACGACGAGGACGATGCCGAAGGCTTTAAGATGCAGAACTGGCTGCTCTATACTTCGACCGATATGGTGAATTGGCAGGATCGTGGTCCGGTTGCTTCATTGCGGGATTTTAATAAGTGGTATAAAGGCGATAACGGCGCTTGGGCTATCAGCGTGGTACACCGTAACGGAAAGTGGTACATGTATTGCCCGATTCACGGTCATGGTATCGGCGTATTGGTGAGCGATTCTCCTTACGGACCGTTCAAAGATCCTATTGGAAAACCACTGGTTTGGCAGAAGGAACATTGGGACGATATCGACCCGAGTGTATTTGTCGATGATGACGGTCAGGCTTATATGTACTGGGGAAATCCTAATACGTATTATGTAAAGCTCAACGAGGATATGATTTCTTATTCGGGCGACATTGTGAAACTTCCGAAGATACAAGACTATCAGGAAGGCCCCTGGTTCTACAAGCGCAACGGACATTATTACCTGGCTTTTGCTTCCACCTGCTGTCCCGAAGGTATTGGTTATGCCATGAGCGACAGTCCTACAGGTCCGTGGGAGTATAAGGGTCACATCATGGATCATACGCCTCGCACCCGTGGCAATCACCCCGGTATTATTGATTACAAGGGCAAATCCTATTGCTTTGGTCAGAACTACGACATCTTCCGTTTCCAGACCAGCCGTCATGCCGAGCGTCGTTCGGTGTCGGCAGCCGAAATGGAATATAATGCCGATGGTACAATCAAGGAATTGCCTTACTTCCAGGATTGTAAGCTGGAACAGATAGAAAACTTCAATCCTTATCGGAAGGTTGAGGCTGAAACCATGGCATGGGGATATGGCCTGAAAACTACTCAAAAGAATCCTTGGGCACGCGATCATTGGAATCAGCTGGTGACCGACATTGACGAAGGCGAATATCTGATGGTGAAAGGCGTTGATTTCAAGAAAGGTGCTTCTTCGTTTAAGGTTTCAGCTTCCTGCCATCTTTATGGCGGCTTTATGGAAATACGTCTTGACTCCAAGGACGGTACTTGCATCGGTACTGTAAAGATTGACCATACCAAGGGCGAATTGCGCGAATTCGAGACTAAGCTGAAGAGTGTGCAAGGCGTACACGACCTGTATTTCGTATTCAAAGGTTCACCCATGCAGAAAGGTAACCTCTTTATGTTGGATTGGTGGGAAATTAAGTAATATATAAATAAGGTAAAAATATGAAGCGAAACATTGCAACAATGGCTTTCTGTCTGTGTGCAGCCTGGAGCTGGGCGCAAACCTATCAGCAGACAGAAAACGGAATCAAGACTTCCATTCCCGGCAAGCAGGTGGATGTGGAAGTACAGTGGTTCAATCCCAACAGCTTGCGGGTGTTGAAGACTCCGCAGGGCAAGACGGTAGAAAAGAAGAGTCTTTCGGTGATTGCTCTTCCAGAGAAGTCGGACGTAAAAGTGTCTACATCGGGCAATGGCGAGATTGTCATGAAGAGTCCCGTGCTGGTGGTGACGCTTGATACGAAGACGGGTGTATTGTCGTATGCAAAGACAGACGGTAGTCTGTTGCTGAAGGAGCAGGAGAACAACAAGGCTTTTACTCCCTTCAACGATGCAGGAAAGTCCACTTACTCCGTGTATCAGGGCTTTACGGTAGATAAAGAAGAAGGCCTCTACGGTCTCGGACAGTTGCAGAACGGTCAGATGATGCAGCGCAATATGACCAAAGTACTGGTACAGGGCAATGTGGAAGATGTATCTCCCATTTTCCAGTCGACCAAAGGCTATGGCGTATTTTGGGACAATTATTCAGCTACTACCTATACCGATAACGAAAAGGAAACTTCTTTCCGTTCGGAAGTAGGCGAATGCATTGATTACTATTTCATGTACGGCGGTTCGGCCGACGGTGTTATTGCACAGGTACGTGCGCTGACGGGCGAAGTGCCCATGATGCCGTTGTGGAGCTACGGTTTCATGCAGAGCAAGGAACGCTATAAAAGCCAGGAAGAAACAGTAGGAGTAGTAAAGAAGTACCGCGAACTGGGCATTCCTTTGGACTGTATTATTCAGGACTGGCAATATTGGGGACACAATTATCTGTGGAACGCCATGGACTTCCAGAATCCGACTTTCAGCCGTCCGAAGCAGATGATTGACGATGTACATGCGCTGAATGCACACATGATGATTTCTATCTGGTCTTCTTTCGGACCGGCCACGAAACCTTACCGTGCATTGGATAAGGAAGGCTTGTTGTTCGACATTGAGACATGGCCGCAATCCGGAGTAGAAGGCTGGCCGCCCAATCCAGAATATCCGTCGGGTGTACGTGTATACGATGCTTACAGTCCGAAGGCTCGCGACATTTATTGGGATCATCTGAACAAAGGTATCTTCCAGTTGGGTATGGATGGCTGGTGGATGGATTCTACTGAACCTGACCACTTCAACCATAAGGACAGCGACTTTGACCGTCAGACTTATCTGGGCTCTTACCGCAGTGTGCGCAATGCCTATCCGTTAGTGACGGTAGGTGGTGTTTCTGATCACCAACGCGAAGTAACCAAAGACAAACGTGTGATTATCCTGACCCGTTCGGGCTTCCTGGGACAACAGCGTTATGGTTCTAATGTATGGTCGGGCGATGTTCAGTCGTCGTGGGATATGTTCCGCCGTCAGGTGACTGCCGGACTGAACTTCTCGCTGACTGGTATGCCGCACTGGAATTCCGACTTGGGTGGCTTCTTTGCCGGTTCGTACAATGCAAGTTTTGGCGACAACAGTGCTACAAAGAATCCTATGTATCAGGAATTGTATGTCCGTTGGGTACAGTTCGGAGCTTTTTGTCCGATGATGCGTAGCCATGGTGCCGACGTGTCTCGTGAGTTTTACTGGTATGGCAAGGCCGGCGAGCCGGTTTACGATGCGTTGGTCGATGCCGTGAAACTGCGTTATTCGCTGTTGCCCTATCTGTATTCTACAGCATGGGAAGTCAGCCATCGTCAGTCAACTTTCATGCGTGCGCTCTTCATGGACTTCCTGAACGACAAGAAGACATGGAACATCGGCAATGAATATATGTTTGGTAAGTCGCTGCTGGTAGCACCGGTTCTGCATGCCCAGTACACTCCCGAACAGAAGCAGAAACAGCTGAAAGAGAATGAAGGCTGGGGACAAGGAAACAAAGGTAAGGGAACTCCCGTCCTGAATGCCGACTTTACTCAATCCAAGGAGATGGAGGTTTACTTGCCTGCCGGATGCGGATGGTACGATTACTGGACCAACGACTTCTCGGAAGGTGGCCAGAACCTGAAAATTAAGACAACTCTTGGCCGTATTCCTCTCTTTGTACGTGCCGGAAGCATTGTTCCTATAGGTCCTGATGTGCAATATACTGGCGAGAAGAAATGGGATAATCTGGTAGTACGCGTCTATCCGGGTGCTAATGGTGACTTTGTTCTTTACGAAGACGAAGGCGACAATTACAATTACGAGTCGGGTGCTTACACCGAGATTCCTATGACTTGGAACGATGCCAAACGCACCCTGACCATTGGTGCACGCAAGGGTGCTTACGAAGGAATGCTGGCTGAACGCAAGTTTACGGTTCGCACTCCGGACGGAAAAGAAAAGGTAGTTGATTATAAGGGTAAGAAGGTGACGGTAAAGTTCTGATGCCTGTTACTTTCTAAAAGTTAGTTGTTTGACAGGAGGAATGTGAACTGGGCAAGCCGGAAGAAAACGTGGCTTGTCTGGTTTGCATTCCTTTTTTGTTTGGGATTTTGCTCTGCGCTCACTTTTCATATCTTTAGATAAGATAGGATGCGGTTCGGCATAGACAAATTTGAAAACTTTGGTTTTCATTTGTCTCTACACTCACCTTTCACTATCTTTAGATAAGATAGGATGCGTCTCAGCAAAAAAATTAAGCAAGCTTATTTTTTTGCATTCGACTTTCACTATCTTTGCGGGGTCAAGCGATATAAATTAAGAAAAGAAAATGAAGAGATTCCTCTATTTGTTTGCATGGGTTGCGATTGGCTTACTGGCCGCCTGTTCGTCTTCCAAGAAAGATAAGGCCGACGATTTACAGGTACTTACCCAAGATAGTCTGGACGCAAAAGGACCGCAGCGCATGCAAGTGTCCGATATAAAGACTCCGATTGATTATCGGGGGAAGAAGTATGTTTCGGTCGTCAAGCGTCAGCCCGACGAAAGCCTTCCGCTGGTTGTCAACGAGCAGGGCGAGAAGTTTGTAGACAATCGCATCAGGCTGCGCCTTACCTGTGGCGAACGTACGGTGCTCGACAAGGAATTCACCAAAGAGACCTTTGCCTCGCTGGTCGATGCAAAGTTCCTGAAGAACTCCATTCTCGAAGGGCTGGTGTTCGATCAGACTACTTCTCAGGGGTTCATTTATGCGGCCAGTGTTTGCTATCCGCAAACCGATCTTTATATTCCTTTGAGGATTACGGTAACTCCCGACGGGAAGGTGTCGATGGTACAGGAGGAACTGTTGGAGGATTTGTATCAGGATGAAGATGCACAGTAATTCCTAAAAGATTCCAGAATTGTGAATTTCCTTTGTGGCCATGAAAATACTGATTGTTGAAGACGAACAGGACTTGCGCGAAACCATCCGTGCCTCGCTCCTGAAAGAAAAGTTTGTCGTAGAGACTGCTGCCGACTACTACTCGGCACTCGACAAAATCAATGATTACGACTACGACTGCATCCTGCTGGACATTATGCTGCCCGGCGGTAGCGGCCTTGACCTGCTTCGTGAGCTGAAACGCCTGCGTCGCAGCGACAGTGTACTTATTATCTCGGCCAAGGATTCGCTCGACGACAAGGTAGACGGGCTGGAGCTGGGAGCTGACGACTATCTGACCAAACCTTTCCATCTGGCCGAACTGAACGCACGCATCAAGTCGCTGATACGCCGGCGGCAGAACAATGGCGATACCAGTGTGTCGATAGGCAATCTGTTGCTTTATCCCGACAAGCGTCAGGCTACGGTTGAGGGTGTTGCCCTGCAACTGAACCGGAAAGAATTCGATTTGCTCTACTACTTCGTGGTCAATCCCAACCGCGTCATCAACAAGATGAGCCTGGCCGAATCGGTGTGGGGCGACAATATCGATCAGGCCGACTCGCTGGACTTTATCTATTCGCAGGTGAAGAATCTGCGCAAGAAGCTGAAGCAGGCTGGCGCCACGGTGGAACTGAAAGCTGTTTACGGCTTCGGATATAAACTGTCGGAAGTATGAAGCTACTGCACTATACCTATCGCAAGCTGTCGCTCTGGCTGCTGGGGCTGATGGCTGTGTGGGGTGTGTTGTTCTATTATACCATTATTTACGAGGTGATGGACGAGACCGACGACACCCTGGAGAATTATGCCCAGATAATCATCAACAATGCCCTGTACGACCCTGCCACTCTTCAGACCGAGGGCGATAATCTGATGTCTTTTTACTATTTCCGTCCTATCTCGGTGAAGGAAGGTGAGCACTATCGCGACATGTTCTACGATTCGTTTGTCTATGTGGAAAGCGAGAACGAGGACGAACCGGTGCGTGTCTACCGTACTGCTTTCCGAATGCCCGACGGACAGTTCTATGAACTGGAACTGATGATTTCGACCCTCGAACGCGACGACATGGTCAATGCCATGCTGTGGTATCTGCTGGCGTTGTTTGCCCTCTTCCTGTGCTGCACTACGATTGGTACCCGCCTTATCCTGCAGAAAATATTCAAACCGATGAACCGTCTGATGGACTGGCTGCAACGCCTGCAACCCGGTGGTGAGGTTCCTCCGCTGGAGAACGAGACCGGCATACGCGAGTTCCGCCTGCTGGGCAATGCAGCTTTCGACATGGCTTCGCGCAGCCATAAGGCTTACGAGGAACAGAAACAGTTCATTGAAAACGCGTCGCACGAACTGCAGACGCCGTTGGCCATTGCCCGCGGCAAGCTGGAACTGCTGGCCGAAAGTGAAGGCATGAACGAAGAACAGCTGAAGGAACTCGATGCAATTTACTCTACACTGGGTCGTGCCGTGAAGTTGAACAAAGCATTGTTGCTACTGTCGCGCATCGAGAACGGCCAGTATGCCGAGACGGAAGACGTGTCGGTAGACGATATTCTGGACGAGTTGCTTCCCGACCTGATGGACATCTACGAGCATAAGCAGATTGTGTTGGAGCGGGTGAAAGGGGAGAGTCCTTTTATCGTTCGCTGTAATGCCTCGCTGGCACATATTCTGGTGAGCAATCTGGTGAAGAACGCACTGCTGCACAACGTAGACGGTGGCCGGCTGGTGGTCGAAACGACGCCTTTGTCACTTGTAATAAAGAACACTGGTACAGTCCCATTGAATGCCGATACTTTATTCCGCCGCTTTGCCCACAGCGTGGATCGCAAGAAGGAGTCGAACGGATTGGGCCTTGCCATCAGTCAGGCCATTGCTTCGAACAGTTCGCTTCGGCTGACGTATCGTTGGGAAGAAGGTTTGCATGTCTTTTCGTTGGTTAAATAGTGTAAAAGGACAGAAAGTGTTCTGTTTTTCCCAATTCTTTCCTAAATCGTATACTTTCTTTGCAGTATCAAAATTAGTAAAACAAGTATTTAACCCTACATTAAAAAACAAAGCGTATGAAAAAGATTTTTGCATTCTTAGTGATGGCTCTTCTGACAATCCAATTCTCTGTAGCCAGTGACGTGATAACCATGAACCCGAAGGATCTTCCGGCTGCGGCCCAGACTTTCATCAAACAGTATTTCGGCGACAGAAAAGTTTCGTATATTAAAGTGGAAAGCGAGCTGTTTTCGAAGACTTATGAAGTAGTGATGACCGACCGTACCAAGATCGAATTCGACGGTAAGGGCAGTTGGGAAGAAGTAGACTGCAAACGGGGTGTTTTGCCGGAAGCGTTAGTTCCTTCGTATGCCAAGACGTTTATCGGAACACAGTATCCGGGCGTAACCTGCAATAAGATTGAACGCGACCGCGGCGAAGTGGAAGTGGGATTGAGCAACGGACTTTCTCTGAAATTCAACAAGAAAGGTCAGCTGATCGATATTGACGACTGATGGTAATACCGGCCATCGGTGTGTGAGGGTGTGTCTCTTGATTTGACACACCCTTTTTGTTATATTGTCTGTCGGCAAGCCTTTGTTCCGCCAAGCTTACGGGTTGCGGTTACTGCATACACGTTGCACTGTCGCTGCATGCAGGTTGCACAGTTACTGCACGCAGGTTGCAGCGTTACTGCACACAGGTTGCAGCGTTACTGCATCCTTGTTTGCAGTGCGACTGCACACGGCTTTGCAGTGTCACTGCATCCCCGTTTGCAGTGAAGCTGCAAGCAGGATGCAGTAAGTTGTACACTGGTTGTTGTCGGCGACAAGTCTTATTTCAGGCAGGCGGACTCCTGTTGGGAAGGGGCCGAACAGTCTGTTCACCGTGTGTTTACATCGGGCGGTAATCCTTGGCCAGTCCGCCTTCGCTGGTTTCCTTGTAGAGTGAAGGCAGGTCGTTGCCCGTTTGCTTCATTACGTCGACTACCTTGTCGAACGAAACGCGGTGCATACCGTCGGTGAACGACGAGTAGAGATTGGCGTCCAACGCACGGGCGGCGGCATAGGCATTGCGCTCGATGCAAGGAATCTGAACCAGTCCGCACACGGGGTCGCACGTCATGCCCAGGTGGTGTTCCAGTCCCATTTCGGCAGCATACTCTACCTGGGCAGGACTACCACCGAAGAGCTGGCATGCCGCAGCAGAAGCCATCGCACAGGCTACACCTACCTCACCCTGGCAACCCACATCAGCACCACTGATAGAAGCATTGTGCTTGACGATGTTTCCCACTAGTCCGGCAGTCGCTAATGCCCGCAAGATACGTGCGTCGCTGAAGTCGCGGCTTTTCTGCAGGTGATACAAGACAGCCGGAACCACTCCGCAGGCTCCACAAGTGGGTGCAGTGACGATTTTTCCTCCGGAAGCATTTTCCTCACTGACAGCCAGTGCGTATGCGAATACCAGTCCGCGTGAGCGAAGAGAGTCTTTATAGCCTTTCGAACGAATGTAATAAGCCGATGCCTTGCGGCGCAGATTCAACGGGCCGGGCAATACCCCTTCGGCATCCAGTCCGCGATGGATGGCGGCTTTCATGGTCTCCCATACCTCTGCCAGGAAATCCCATATCTCCAGACCTTCGCATTGCTCCACGTATTCCCAGTAGCTGCGTCCGGTGTGTTCGCACCAGTACAAAATCTGACTCATGGTATTCATGTTGTAAATATCGTTGGTGGCTGTGCGGTCGTGTCCTTCTTCAGCCAGTGCGCCACCTCCTACACTGAATACGGTCCATTCGTCCAGCTTTTTCTTCTGTGCATCGAAAGCCTTGAAAGTCATTCCGTTCGGGTGGAAAGGAAAGAAAATATGCGGTTTCCAGAGAATTTCTACGGGAGCGTGAGGTTGCAGGGTATCCAAAATAGCTACATCGGTCATGTGACCACGTCCTGTGGCGGCCAGGCTACCATACAGAGTTACTTCGAATGAGGCAGCCTCCGGATTGCGGGCAAGAAATTGTTCGGCAGCTTTGCGGGGCCCCATGGTATGGCTGCTGGATGGCCCCGTGCCGATGCGATATAATTCTCTGATTGATTTCATACTAAAAAATAGGTGTAAGTTTTCTGCAAAGATACGCAATAATCGCATATATGTGCAGAAATCCCGTGGGGTTTATTTTAAATCCACCACGGTGATGCCTGCGCCGCCAAACTGTACGTGTTCATCCTGGAAATGGGCTACTCCCGGCACGGTAGCCAGGTATTGCCGGATGAGGGTGCGCAGAATACCTGTACCCGTACCGTGCAGGATGCGTACGCGGCTGACTCCTACTAAGATGGCGTCATCGATGAAATAGGTGACTGCCTGTATGGCTTCGTCTCCGCGCATACCTCTGACATCGATGTCCTGCTTGAAATTCAGTTTCTTTTCGTACATCCGATCTTGGGTTTCGCTGCTGACAAAGGTCGCCTTGCTGGATAACGGAGCAGCCTTCGGTGCATCCGTCCGTTCCAGACGTTCGGCTTTCACGTTGGTTTTCATCAGTCCGAACATGACCACGGCATTCTTTCCGCTGATTTCCATGACTTGTCCCACACTAGTCTGTCCCTTGATGCGCACATAATCTCCTGCTTCAATGGGGCGTACCTTAGGAGCAACCGGAGTTTCAGGAGCATTGGCTTGTTTCGCTTTCTTGTCTTTTTTGCGCTCCTGCTTTTCGCGGAGTTTTTCCATCTTGCGCGCGATTTTCTCTTCCAAAGCCGCCTTTTCCAGGTTTTCTACCTGCTGCTTGAAGTCGGTCAGTTCCTGACGTGCCGTGCGGGTACGTTCTTTTTCAGCCTGAGCTTCCTTTATGGTACGGATAGTGTTTTCTATCTTTGCATTCGATTCTTCCAACAAGTGTTCGGCGTCTTCCTTTGCTTTTTTCAGAATCTCCTTACGGCTTTTTTCCAGTTCTTCCAGTTCTCTTTCGTAGCGTGCAATGGTGTCTTCCATTACTTTTTCTCGCTTGCGGATATTCTGGCGTTTAGTTTCCCAGTATTGTTTGTCACGTACGATATCTTGCAGATACTTGTCGCTTTGTATATATTCGCTTCCCACAATTTCAGAAGCATCTGCTATGACTTCTTCCGGAAGTCCGATTTTACGTGCTATTTCTACGGCAAAAGAACTTCCCGGATTACCAATCTGTAACTGAAACAGGGCACGCATCTCGTGACGATCGTACAACATGGCTCCGTTTACCACTCCTTCATGATCTTCTGCAAAATGTTTCAGGTTCTGATAGTGAGTTGTAATGACTCCGAACGTCTTTTTAGCATTAAAGCGTTTCAGTACGGCTTCAGCTATGGCTCCTCCGATTTGTGGCTCTGTTCCTCCTCCAAACTCATCGATGTGGTGATGAACGGCCTGACCACGGAAAAGGCCTGTTTTATCAACTCCCTGC
>ERZ779737.479-NODE-479-length-37569-cov-2.113131_pt1 | contig 37569 bp, 52 predicted proteins | sample MGYA00511889_ERZ779737 | MGnify/ENA primary metagenome ERZ779737 (study PRJEB29588, sample SAMEA2163575) | human gut metagenome | biome: human gut; feature: human-associated habitat; material: faeces | place: Denmark | collected 2008/2010 ... | reverse complement strand
CCTTGATTATTTATATACTTATTTACAATTTCATGTACTTGTTTCGAAATAATACTTTGAGGAATGACACCATATTCTTCTTTTAAATATTCATATACTGCATTTAATTTTTCTTCAGAAAAATATATCTTTTCTATGTCATCACTAAATTTCAAATAATCAGCAGTTACAAAACCCATATCAGTCAATACAGTGACAGCTTCATTAATTCCTTGCTTTTCCAATATGTCTGCATTGTTTCTGTCATAATCTTTATATACTTCTTTTGGTTTTAATATAATCCTTCTATTAGTAATAATATTCTTTGCATAACGATTATTATATTTTTTCAATAACCCATCAAGTATTATCTGTTTATAATCTTTATTGCTCATGGAACTTAATCTCGTATTTCAGAGCTTCCTCAAAATCTGTGGCTCCGCCAACAACAGTTGAAGGGACACCTGCGGATGTGAACCAATCTCGTTCAGCCTTACCGACAATATCGTCTTCGTAGGATTGTTTGTTGAATTGATGAGACTGGATATTTGTCAACGGAAGCGGAAGGCACGGGATTTCACCATCAAAAGCTTCAACCCAATCGCTTATATACTGCTCAACAATATCTTTGTCCACAGAAAGTGCGTTGTTGTTTTTTGAGTCTTTTCTCATTGGAATTTCGCCAGTAAGGAAGGCGTAGTTCTTCAGAGTTTCTCTTTGCAACCGAAGACTCTTGAAATCCATTAGGTCGAACAGGTCTCCAAAGCTTCCGGTAAACGGAGGAAATGGCTCGTCAATCGACTCGTCATATTTGATGCAAATACTTGAATCTGCTGGAATCTGTTGCCACTGCTGTGCCTTGGATTTTTTGCTTCCTTTCCTGCCGGACGACTTGTAATTGTCATACATCCGTTTAAAGTAGGATGGAAATTTCAAAAATTCAGAATCACTCTTGCTGTCAAAATAAGAAAAATTAAAGGCAAAGTTGTACACACCATCTTGTTTTGACACGATTTGGCAGTACTCAGGGTCGAGCAATCTGATAAAATACGATTCGTCGTCTTCAAATTCAACGCCATACGCTACACCGTCAAGCATTACACGCCTACACACAATGGGGAGTTCGTGACGCAAACTCATTTTTTCAAGACTCTTCATCATTGACAGTCTCGCTTTAATGAGTTTGGCTTTGTTCTGAGACGCTGTATCAAATCCATACGGGAACATCACATAATCGTATGTGAGCATATTGGCCTTAAAATTAATTGCGTTGTAATACTCAGGAGACGTCATATAGAACAATCTCGAAAGATCTCTTAAATTGCTTACGTTTTGTTGAGGACTATTTACCCAATCAATGTAATCATCCTTGTCGTGATCTCTAATGGTTCTGTTTTTACTCATATAATCATTAGGATCGGAAACAATCTGCTCGGTCATCTTTTTTGCAAATTCGGCATATAGACGAACGCCAGACTTGGCAGAAGGAGGACTCTCTGGCTGTATAATTCCACGAATTTTTTCAATATCTTCATTAGAAAGGCTCAATCGCGTCACCTCCTTCCAAAAAGAGACTTTCTTCTGGTGTGTATATTAACTTTCTTATATAAAGAAGAAAAATCAACCTGCTCAGACGAAGCAGCTGGTTTGTTTTCTTCTGTTTCAATATAATAAATTCCCATTGCAACGCATGAGTACCTATCTTTGTCCAGCTTGTTCGAAGCGCGTTCAACAGAAACCTTTCCGCCGTTAATCACAATTTTTAAATTATTGACCTCATCTACAAAAAAGTCTGTTTGAACACATGGAACTACAAACTCTTCATATTCTTCAGAGTTTATATCATAGCCAGCTCCGTTATTCTGTTCGAGCAACAAGAGCTTTCCGCCTTCTACGTAAGATTTGAACGCGAGAACCATGTCGCTGTTTTTACCCTGCGCCGTTAAAGCATAAAGACATCTTCGCGCTCCAGCATATTGCGGAACGTTGGTTGTATTCACTGTATCCCAACATTCCAAAATTTCGCCCGATTCCGGGTCAATCTGCTCTTTAAGTAATTCATCTAACAATCCTTGACCTAAACCATTTGCGTCACATATAGCAATGGTTGCGTTGAAAGCGTGAAAAACATTCTTAAAAGCAATCGCCTGATCTGTAAAATTCAGCCCGTTAGGAAGCACAATGAGATTTACCATAGAAACATTTCTGATCCGATTGTCCGGATACCTCGAAAGTTTCAAGACACAAATTGCGCTTTTGTTTGCGTTTTCATTTTGAGAATGCGCAACGTCCATTGAAACAACATACTCACAATCCGGTTGAGCTTTCCATTCTGGAGTGGTTATAGACCTGTGTTCCATTAAATGTTTGATGTCAACAAGACCGTTCTCAACAGCGCCAAGCCACTCGTTTTCATAGTTGAAAGAAAAGAAGAGGGGAGGATCTGAATCTTTGCGCTCCAATATCGCAGACCGAGATTCTCCGCGACCATACATACATGGCAGTTCCCAATTTGCGCTAATTGCCATATAGCCATTGAGGTTAATCATATTCTCAATATTATTTTTAAGTGTTGAGTAAGAATCGGTGTTCTTAAACCATGCTGTAGTAAAGTAGTCGATGTTAGTCGTTTCGTATGGGTTTATGAATGGTTCTGGGCCACTCGTTTGCCTTGGAGCATCAATATAATGCACAGACACGTCCATCCAATCATAGTATTTCAATTGCGCGAACTCATCGCCGCCAACGCCATGAGAACGTAAGCCTTTTGCGGTTTGCGCACATGCTGCAACAAACAGCTTACCTCCAGATTTGAATTTTATTGTAGCTGAGTTTTTTGAAAAAGTCGTCTTTACAACTTCGTTTGCTAAAGCAGGGAAGTTTGTAATCAGTAAATCAAATTTCTCCTGAACGATTGTAGCTGCGATCTCTTTTGTGTTGGCTACAACACATTCATACCTATTTGGAATCAATATACACTTAATTACTTTGGCAAAAACCTGATCCATAGATTTTGCTCCACCACGCGGGAGGGTCAAATAGGTTGACTTAAACCTGCATAAGCAACGAAGAGTCATACGTTGATCTGGATTCAACTGCATTCCAATTCGTTTACCCTCATCGTTTCTGACAGCATTTATATCAAGAAAAATATCTGGATACCACAGAAAAAACGAAATCATATTCGAGAATTCTTTCATGGTATTGTCGTCTAAACCTTTAAGATTTATTTTCGCCATTCATTACACCGCCATCTCCAAAGTACTCTTTGCATCTCCTTTTATAAAAATCATAAATCTCTTTATACTCCACCTCAGACTTTCCTTCGGCCTTTCTTAAACTGTTGATGATAATTTCGATTGCAACGTCCAGCTTGTCTCTTGGCTTTTCAAGAAACTGCGGCATCATCTCAATCCAATTCAAACGCTGCTCGACTGCACAAGCAATTTCGCCAAAGGAAGTCTCTCCAGAATTTTCCATGGCTAACGATGCCGGAGTGATTTTTGCTGCGGCAGCAGCCTTGCTTGCCAATTCTCCATATTGCTTCGCTTCATTTACATTCCCAGCAGCGGCAGCCATGTCGGAAAGCACTTGATACTTGCAATAATTTAGGTACGCTTCGGTATGCAACGTGCTTTGTTCTGGGAGAGAGTCTTTCAAGAGGTCATACTTTGTTTCAAAGCCCTCGTATTGAGCAACGTTAAACCCAACTCCCCATCGACGCTTCATTGCATCCGTAACAACAAACTGACGATTTATATCAGACTCATTTTCTGGATCATCTTCAAATTTTGAGTCAGCCCACGTATAATCGCAAAAAGCGCCTCGGCTTAATGAAGCCATATAGCTGGCTAATGGGTCGGCAGATGCACTCAAAGACTTTTCCCACAAATTGTGGATATACGGCTTATCAATAGCGCGTAACGAATCAAACAACGCTTCTTTATCAATAGAGCCGTTCATAAGATATAGATTGTTTTTTAGGCAAACCTTACACACAGGAACGCGCCCTGTGGCAATGTGCATCTTACTTTTGCTACTATAAAATTGATCGTATGGCTTAATACGACCACAAACACTGCATTTCTGAGAATGCTCTTTCGAAGATATAAGACGATTGTTAGCCATTCAGCATCACCTCGCAAAAAAAAGAGGGGGAAGTCCCCCTCAAAAATTTACATATAAAATTTGTTCCAGCCCACGTTCTCTATTCCACAAGTAAGCCGAAGTCCTCGGAATAGCGCCTATATAGCTTTGATTTACATGCCACTCATCTGGAGAAGTAAACGTTGGCAACGTCCTTTGAGTAATCCCACATGATTCATTGTCGCTTATATGGTGAACGTGTCCAGTATGTAATTCTCGGTAAATAGTAGAAGCAAACATCTCAGGAACCTCAAGTGGGATAGTCTGCAAAGTGCGCTTCATGTCTCCATCACCGTGCCAATAAGCAATCATATTGTTGCCATATTGAACATATTTTCTTGGATACGATTCTGCATCGACAGAAACCATTTCATCTTGGTCGTATTTTGCCTCAATAACTTTTGCCATATACCATCCAGCCTGACGGTCGTGGTTTGAAGGAACGTAGACTACCCTGACTCTCGCAATTTGCTTTAACATCTCAATCGCATCGATAGCCATTGTGACTCCATGCTCAAACACGGAAGTCCATGACATATCATTCGATTGCAGAGTACCCTTCGTCGTAGCTCCGCTTATTCCGTCAAAATTGAAAAAATCATTTCCTATCGTAAAGACAATTTCTTCAATATTGTACTGCGCAGTTCTTCTAACGAATTCGTTTACAGCGTATGCGTAAGACTCTTTTATTTCAAAAGAACCAGTGCCATCAAAAGACCTTCTTCCCAAATGGAGGTCTGCAATAGCAATTTCAAGCATGAAGCTATCGCCATTCAGACTGGGTTCATGCGACACTACACGGTCGCATACATTTACTTGAAGCGGAGAATGGCGCAGACATCTATCAATTATCGACTCGATATCGATAGAGTTGTCACCATGCTTTGGCTTTACACAAATCGAACTGCTAAACTTCCCATTAGACAGTTTGCTCGACCTCGCTGAAGACACCTCCCACAGCTTTGGGTCGTATCCATGCAGCACAAGTAAGTCAGAAAAATCTACGCTGAGACTCTTGTCTGAATCAACTTCTATACTGGAATAGACGGCATTTTCGGACGGTTCATCAACGGGTGGGTCGTAATTTGCGATTCGATTTCTAACATATCTGTCGCAATACCACTTCCTCAAAGCCTCTCCGCTCGATGCTGGACAGCCAAACTCTTTGTTTAAAGCATCCCATGTGGGAGGACGCTTTTCAATCAGACCATCTTTAAACAACTTCTCATCTTTACGCTTCTGTTTAATTCGCTTAATTTGTGCGGCAGTTAAATCCATTTATCGTATTCTCCAATCTTTTTTAATGAGGGCGGTTCATTTTGTCTGCATGAGTAGACAACCAACCCCTATGGTTTGTTTTGAGCTTGCATATCGCACATCTTGGCATGTCAGAAAACCAATCCATGTACGGCTCAAACCCAGAAATATTTCCAACAATATCGCACTGCCCAGAATGCCCAATTACAACCGTCTTCGATTGTGCGTCATTAATGCGAGTCAAAACCTTCTTCATTTCATCAAAAGTAAAGTTTTGAGCTTCGTCTATAATGATAAATCGGTTTTCAAAGTTGCACCCACGCATATAAATGTGGCTCTTGGCCTCCACCCAAGCGTTGCCATTTTTTACATTTTCAACATTGTCTTCAGACACGATTACTGTTGTAGGATTGTGTCCGAGCTTTATAAGAGCATCACATAATGGCGTAGTGTACGGAGACTCTTTCTCTTCTTGAGAACCCGGTAAAAATCCTGCAATGTGATACTGGGTAGGGGAGAACAAATACAAAAGCTTATCATAATGACCATTGTTTACAAGAATGTCCGCACACCCGACCGAGATTAGCGTTTTACCGCAACCAGCAGGAGCGTTCACAAACACAATATCAATGTCATCGTTAAACAGCGTATCCCTTAAAACTCTCTGCTCAGGATCGAGCTTCAATCCAAAAAATATTTCAGAGTCAAGCTGCTTCGAAGTCTTTCTCGGCATTTAAAAATTCACCTACAATCATTGCCAATATGTAATGTCCCCACGTCGAATCGCTTCATTGAGAGCCTTTTCAACCGCCTTTTTTCTTTTTGATGAAAGCCTAAACACGATCTTATTTTTCGCAGGAACCACTTCACGTTCATTGGTTTGAAAATTGTTTACCGTTCTTTCCTTCTGAAACTTGAATGTGAACACGCCAAGATTTTTGATATAAACTTCTTCTCCGTGTTGCAGCGTATCCCAAATAATATCAACAAGAGATTCGAGGATTCTATCACATTCCACGTATCGAATCCCGACGTCATTTGCAAGCTCTCTAATCAAGTCTTCTCTATACATTCAATCAATTTCCCTTCTTGTTTTTAGACACAGACCTACATTTTTTACATGCAGAGCATCTGCCATCTGCTTTGTGTGAATCGAGTCCAAACTTGCTTATCAGCAAAATTTGACCGCATTTTGAGCAACGTTTGTATTGGCCTTTCGCAATATTCAAATAATACCAATCTTCAACAATCTCCTTGTATCTATTGGCAATTTTTGAAATGATTGCGTTTCGTCTTTGATAGATTCTGTTTTCGCTTACACCGAGGCGTTCAGCCCATGCAGATACATCGAGTTCTTCGTTTCTGTAGTCTGTTAGTATCTGCGAGTCTATCTCAGAAAAATCAATGCTGTCACAGATTTTATCCAAGTCGTATTGGATTACGCCTTCATCTGTCGTCAAGTCTCCCTTCAACTGCAACAAATGCTTTAACTGAAACACATCGCCATAATCGGCAAAACTCCAGTCAATATCAGAGCTGTCTTTGTCAACATGCTTAAATCTAACATTCCCCCTAAAACTGTTCTTAATGTCAATTTGGTCTTTCAACAGACCAGATACGATAACGCGCTTCTTGCCATCAGAGCAGTAGAACTGAGCCTTTTTCAAATCGTCATACTGCTTCAGAATATTTTCAGTCCGATATTCAACACCATCAGAGTTTAGATTTGAGTATGCCACCTCAACATTGAAAATCGGATCTTCGAGGTCTTTCGGTGTAATCCGCTGCTTGCACTCCTTCTTATAGTTTGAGTGTTTTGCACTATTGGCAAGATTGGCTTCAACTTCCTGACACAAATCACCTTCCAACATTGAATCTAACGACACGTTGTGCTTACCATAGCTGCTCAATAAGTCGCTTTCTGCCCTTACAGGGAACTCTCCTTTCCTAAATTCATCTGCTCTCAATATGTAGTCTGCCATTCGTTCAAGCTCCTTTGACGCAGGAGTTGAACTGCAAAGCGGGTCGCTTTTGTTCAGACACACATTAAATGGAGGTTTGGCTGGAGACTCAACCAAATTACCAGTTGGCACTTGAGCAAACAAATCTACGAAGTATTCATCAAGCTCTCCGTTCTCATACAGCATTTTATTTAAGTATTGCACTCTTTCTTCTGCTGTTTCAAGCGAATAGTCCAAGTTCCTGCTATAGTCGTAAATCGACTTTGAATACTCTCCGTAGTTGAATAATAACGGATTTCTCCCGTTTGTTTTTGATTCCAATAAACATCACCATCCATTTCTATATAATTATACGTAAATTAACTATGTTTTTTGAACCATATCTTGAAATTTTTCTAAAAATCTGATATAATAATATAAAACGAAAGGGAGGCAATTATATGGAAAACATCGCAAGAATCAATGATTATAATTTTAGAAAAACCCTTTTTAAAGATTGCTCTATTAAAGACGTATTTGAAATGTTCTTGAGTGATTTCTCAGACAAAACAAAGGATGAATATCGTAGTGCAATCGAACAGTTTGTTCAGTACGCATTTTGCAGAAGCATTGCAAACAACGGCGTAACTTCACAAATGCTTTCGCAGGTTACTATGTTCACCGCAAAAAAATATTACAATGCGCTGTTGAATGGAGATGTAACTGGGTCTAAACTCTCTCCTGCAACATCGGCAAAAAAGATTTATGCTCTTTCCGCTTTCTGGAAGGTTTTGCCGCAATACTTTAGCGACATCAAAGAAGGTGCGTGGAAGTTGCGTATTTCTAAGGAATCTACGCCATACGATACTTTTTCTCAGGATGAGGTTTCGCAGCTCATTTCGTGGGCGAAAGGAAGGGGCGTCAAAGGCGAAATACTATCGCTCTGGTTTGAAACCAGTTTCGCAACAGGAATCCGTAAGACAGCCCTGTGCAACCTGAAATGGAGTGAAGTCGTTCACAAAATCGACAGAAAAACAAGCACGATGGTGTGGATTATCGACACAATCGACAAAGGCGGCAAGACAACGAACACGCCAATTTCAGACGAGCTGTACGAAAAGCTTCGTTCAAAAGGAGGCAAGGGAGAGCGTGTATTTAATATCTCATCTAAAACAATCGATAGGGCGATGGCAGAATTCAAACGGGATGTCATTCAAGACCCAACTCGAAAGCTCTGCGTACACAGCATCAAATCCGCTTCAATCGATATGGCATATGCTGTAAGCGGTCACGACATTCAAATGGCTCGAATTCAAGGCCATCATACAAACTCAAAAACAACTGAACAGCATTATCTTGGCAAAGGAGTGCCAATGGTAGAAAGAGCCTCGTACAAATATAAGCCGGTGCAATAAACACCGGCTTTTTCTTATGCGTTCGTTCTTTGTTTTATTTCATTGATGACGGCTTCTGAATCAAAAGACGAAACCACCGATGTGTTGAACGGAGTTCTCGGTTTTTCGTATATTTCAACGACATAAGCCCCAATATCAACCCAAAGACCTTTTTTGCGATACCGTAATGGCGGCTCAGACGACAACTCCATAAATTGTTCGTAGAGAAGAAACAAGACAATTTCCTCAATCGACCTTGCCAACTCCACCTGCCGTTCAGAAAACATCACACACACCTTACGTAGGCATCCGCAAACGCCAAAACCTTTTTTCTCGCTCCGGTGATACTGATATTGTACCTGCGACTTATAACATCGTACTTTTCTCCATGTACAACACGATCACGCACAATGCACTGATTGCGTGTACCATTCAACTTTTTTATGGCAGCCTCTAAACAAACGTTGGAAAGAATGGCGTCTTCGAATCGTCCGGAGCCTTCGCCAATAGAAAAGTTGTGCTTCAATGACTCTTCTAAAGCCCTATCGCAATTTGTATCCTTAATAATTGTGCGAATCAAGCCGATACACTCATTAGTCGCTATCTTCATAAAGTAGGTGGCAAACGAGTTAGAGCCATCAATACAATACGAAGCAGCAGCCTTAACGATTGCCTCATCCATAGCGCCGCAAAGGTCATCATAATTAATTTGAGGATAAACTTTTTTAAAATGATTGGCAGCATACACAACCAGACCATAGTTCTCTTCAATCATTTCGTTCCTGTCTCTAACGCTACGATACATCAAAGCCTCCAATCCACATCAAGCCTTTTACATGCTTTCTATTTTCTGAAGATATTGTTCAGATAGCATTCCGAGTTTTCTTGTGAACAAGTCATCTTCAATAACGCCATCTAAACGAGCGCACATGAAAAACAAAAGCTGCGCTATCTCAATATCGTCAATCGAGTTGATTACAGTGAGCAGAGACATAGGATCTTGCTCTTCTGAATCAATGCAACACAACACACAGTCCTCGTCTGAAAAAGCTTCTGCTATTTTGCCAGACGGCAATCTAACAGCAACATCAAACTTGTCTGTAGGCTGCTTGCACTCATAATTGTCGATAACAGCATCTCGTATATCTGAGTAAATTTCAGTCAATTCTTCGTCTGGATCAACGCACAGCATCTTTCCAACACAGAACAGGATCTGAAGTGCTTCATGAAAGTCAATACAATCCAGAACTACGTCAATAGCATCTTCGACATCATATGGAACCATATCCAAAAACAATGCAGCGTAATCGTACCCATACGTAAAATCAAGATGCCTTCCAAGAATCGGCAAATACAGATTGCACGTGAAAAGTACACTTTCATCAACAAACGGATTGTGTTTGTCCATAAGAACACCTCCTAAATTTGAGCCATTTCTTGTGGCAAAGTAGAACTAAACAGTATTGCTGTATCAGCATCAATCCGCGATGTCATAGACATGAAAAACGGATTAACGAACAGCTCAACGACAGAGTTCCCATCAACACAAGACTCGTTCGACCTTAAAATGTCTTTATCTATCATCGTGCCAACTGCCTTGTAAACAACCTCTTTTGACATATCCGAGCGTTTCTGCACTCTATCTACGACAAAATCAAGAGAAGCGTCTCTACAATTAACGGGATACAACTTATTCGTCCACCCTCTAACCGCCAAAGCAGGATTCATCAAAACTCCTGCTTCTACATTAGACAAAAGAGGAAGAATAGATTTGAGCCATTCTACATTTATCATAATGTAATTTGGATCAATCCTGTTTTGCCTCCATGTTGTAGAGTAAATACTGTTGGCACATTGTAGCGTCGTACTCAAATTAGAAACGTCTACCCTGCTAATGTTTTTATCGTACATTTCTTTCGAAATGCGATATAGCCAACGCCCATTCTCCTTGACCTTTTTCAAAGCACCGTAATCAAGCAAGCATTTCAACTTTCTCCCAGCATGAGACTGCGACAAAGAGAATACCTCTGAAAAGCCTCCGGACGTCATTGGAGAATAGTCGCTTGCCATCACATACTCCGCATTAGTATCGTAATGCGGAAGCACTTGCAAAAAGCGAAGCGCCATATCAGCATCTCCAGAAAAGCGTCTGCAAAACTCGGAACGATTCAATCGAAAAGCTCCATTGTAAAACAGATTTACAGTTCGGTGCTTTGGAAGCCCATCATCTATCTCCATATCAGATTCAGATGCAAGCTCTACACGCACTACCTTGTTCCCATCGACAAAAATGCAGTACGCTTCATTGATGGAATCACATTCAAATTCGCCGATTACAGCCCCTTCCGTGTCTACCACATAAAAATTGCCCATATAACTTTGCTCCTTTGCATTCATGCTCAAATTGAGCGATTGAAATTAATTCATCCAACCTTTAATCTTATCGAAAATCCACATCTGACCTTTCGGAGTCACCAGCGTTGTCTGAGATACCCCATAATCCTCTCCTTTAAGGTAAGTCCTTTCTTTAACAACAAAATACCCGCGATCAATATACTGCTGATACGGCAAATTGTCCGCCATCAGAATTTTGTTGTCCCGGAGCAGCTCGAAGAGCTTGTTGCCACCAATGACGATTCCGCCATCACAAAGCAGCTTCGCCATAGTCTTCATATAGATATTTGAAGACTTGCCAACAGCAACGCTTACATGATTGGCAAAATCAATCAAAGGCTTGCTTTCCAACATTTCGTTTTCGGCCTTTATACGACGTTCGCGCTCACTCTGAAGCTCTTCCAGAACTCGAATCATTACACGAGGATCGTTCAACATCTTTTCCGCCATAGCAGGAGTGATGTAGGCTTCATGCTTTCGAATCGCTGGCAGCACTTCCGAAGTCACCCAGCGTTTAAACGCTTTGGCAGAAGGAAGCTTGCTGGACAAAATCAGACTGTACAGGCCAGACTCGTTGACGATAGTTAGACCTCGATTGGGAATGTCGTCGCACACAAACTTCGCAGCAGAAGTGCCTTCTGAATCCAACTTTTTAAAGGTCGCGATTTCCGACCTTTGAAGAATACGCTTATCCTCGCCGTCAACATGGGCAATCAAAGCGTCTTTGGTGTTGCGATAGCCCAACACCTCTGCCACATCCTTCCCGACAAACCACGGGTCGCCATCCAATTCAAAAGTACGAATCCTACTGTCGTTGTAATTGAAAACTTGCATATGTTCCATGCCATACATCCTTTCTGGCTTCAAATGAGATCTACAAAATTAAGCAGCCCAAGTTCCAATGTTGTCAAAAATCCACTTCTGTCCTTTCGGAGTGACCATAGTAGTCTGAACTACGAAAGAGTTGCCTCCATTATTACAAACACTTTCTTTGACAACAAAGTAGTTCCTATCAACATACTGCTGATATGGCAAATTGCCTACCATCAGAATCTTGTTCTTGAGAAGAACTTTGAAAAGCGTGTTCCCACCAATCTTAAACCCATTGTCGCTCAACAACTTCGCCATAGTCCTTACGTGGATATTGGAAGCAGCTCCGGTAATCTCGCTAACCTGATTGGCAAAATCCACCAAAGGTTTGTCTTCCAGTATTTTATTCTCAGCAGCAACACGACGATCATGTTCGCTCTGAAGCTCCGTAAGAATAGAAATCATAGACCTCGGATCATTGAGCATCTTACGAATCGCTTCTGGTGTAGCGAACATACCATGCTTACGAATAGAGGGAATGACCTCATCTGCCACCAAAGCTTGGAACCGTTCTGCTGTTTCGTTTCTGGCCTTCATCGCAAGACGATAGAATACATTTTCAGGAATGTAATCGTCCTTCCCCCACTTGTGGGGGAAACCAACTTCAGCAAGATACTGCTCAACTCGCTCCCAACGAATCGACGTATACTCAACGCCGTTCTTGTTCTGAGTTTGCGTAAACCCAAGTCCACGAGCTACAGCTTCCAGCTTCAAATAAGCTGTACCGTCTTTCTCGTAGCAGTCCACTCCACAGATGTTCATAATCGTACCATTGTCCATTTTACGCATCCTTTCTGGCTTCAAAATAAGAAGCCGTTAAAATAATAACTTCGAACATTCAAACCGCAAAGCATATGCATTATCCGAACAAAAGCTTTGAAGCAGAATGTACTCCGCCAATCCAACCCGTCAAAGTCAGAACCATCTCGAACATTGCAGCGATGGTTTCCGAACATTCGAAAGCTGGTGCAAGGAGTATACAGCAAAAAATATGAAGCCGTCAATCAACTGTTCGCCTAAAACCAGAACATATTGTTAATTTCCTGATGGAAAAAACGAAATTTTGAAACTGCAATTTTTTTGAAAAAGCAGCAAAAACGGAAAAACGAAACCGCAATTTTTTGAGGGGTAAAAAAATTTTTTTCCCGATTATTTCTCCAGTATTTCGGTGTTAAATTTTTCACATGTATTTTCACCCTTAGTATATATAGACGGGTGTATAATTTCGCTATGCGGGAAGAGGGAGGAAGTGGCCAGCCGCACAGCGGCGAGGCGCAGTTCCTTCCTCCCCATCCCGAAGCTCGCTCCGCCTACCGGCGTACACCCTACCCATCACTTTACTATACCTACTAACAACGTATGTGGAGACACGCGCTTCAGCGAGACGCTTACGCTTGTGCTCCAACCCCCAACAGGGGGTATCCAGTGTGCTTCGCGAAGCTGCTCAAGGGTTCGCAGCACGGCACACCATAAAAAAAAGTGATTCGAAGTGCCACCCATGCCAGAGCATGAGCGTCATCCGAATCACTCAAAATCGGTACGCGTACCGGGTTTCGCCATAAATAGTTTAGTGTAAAATTTAACTATATAACTAAACCAGAGCCAAGTAAAGAAAAAGTTTGAAATAGTTCGTAAACAAAAAAATACGACCACCAGATCAAAGCAGGAAGGCGTGTTCCAATATCAGGTAGATAGATTTATCGTACAAAGACGAAAGAAGCTACAAGAGGAGATTAGACGCCATAAAATAGATTCATAAAAAATAACGGGTTCAACCAAGTACTAAGAGCAAATATTCAGTATGAAAAATAGACCCCCAGTACAGAACGAGTGTGAATAGATTCGCCATAACCAAAAACAATCGCCAGTATTTGATGGCAAAAACACAAAATCCAAACCAGAAGCATCCAGAGCATAGTTTCAGTTCAAAAAACACAAAAAAATTTATTACCATGGAATGTGGGCACATAAACCGGCATGAATCCAGACTATTCACTAATTCAAACAGTTCATTATGCAGAAAATTGCATGAAAAGAATCCAGAAAATTTAAAAAAGAAAGCAAAAATAGTCAGAATATCAACTATTTACAAAGAAATTTCAAGTTTTTACAAACTGATTGATGGCGAAAAAAGATGGCGATCAGAAAAGGTTTTTGATTTCACGTGAAGAGGCATAACATATCGTAGTCAAGAAACGTTCATACCACAATTTCATTGATGGGAGGGAAACGGGTGAAGGGGATGTGGGGTGGATGTGGTAGTGAGAATGGAGAGTGGATGTGCTTCCCGGCTATGCCGGACGTAGACAGGCCGAACCGGAGGAATAGTCCCCCGGTAAGTTAGCAATGGGCAACTTGTCTATCGAACCGCCCAAATGTTGACTTTAGATATTGTTTGATATTTAACAAACAATATGTCCAGAAGATCGTTAAAAGAATAACAGTTAGATAGCTAATCACTGACGGAGTGAGAAAAGTTAGACAATGCTAACTAATACTGTTAGCAAGTGTCCCATTGTAGTTATATTAACAAACTATCACAAACGCAAAGGACAAATGAATGTTTAATCACTTTTTGTATAAAACATCCCCGAAACAAACAATTTTTGTATAAAATCGAAGGAAAATGTATATAGAGCGTATAAAACAAAGGGGATTTTTGGAAAACGTAGAAAAACGGAGAAAAACGGAGAAAAACGAAGAAAAAATGAGAGAGCGGGAAGAGCAAACGTTTGCAACAACGAAAAATCCGGGGAAATGGGCTAAAATCGCCGTATATGAGCATTTCCTTTTTTCACGGCGGCTGCTATAATGTATGTGTCAAGTGAGAGAGGCAAACGGAAGTCAAAAAAGCCCATAAAAGTTTGGATGAGCGCTTGTTAAAGTATGCGATAATGGACGTTATCGTGCTCAACTCAAGGGGCGAATTGTACCTTGAAAAATGAATAAAGGCCATGGCAAGACACAGGCGTGGAACTTGAGCCGGAAAAGAACGCAATCATGCGAAGAACTTACTGTCGTGAGACGGGAGAGCGTGAGCAAATAGAACGGTGGTCAGAGCGACCTTACTAATTCCATGGTATAACTATACCCTTTTGACAGCAGAATTTTGAACGCAACGACACGTGATACCCACATAGGCCGCACACGTAAAAAGCGGCCTATTACCACTACGCCAATTTTTCCGCACTCATGCGGACAATTCAAAAAAAGAGAGGTTACAAAAATGACGAATTACACAAACCTAAAATCTGTCCAGAGCTATGCTATCTACAATGCCGTTATCAACGGAAACACGGCGGAAGACTGGACATTTAAGCCGTCCGGCAAAATGTCCAAAGAGACGCGGGAAGCTCTAAGCGCTGAATTGGCCGAATTGGGCGGCGTGTACAGCGGCAAATCTCATGCATGGCTGTTTGGCGAAAATCCGCGTATGGTTATAGACGCGGCACGTCGTGACCTTCCCATGCCGGACACCACCGCCTTGCGCAAGTGGGCGGCAGAACGCAACGCTAAAGCCGCGTCCAACAGTGGCCGCACGAATCCCGTTAACGCCAAAATCGCTGAATTGTACGACGCTTGCACGGCTGTTTGGGCGGCCATTGCTGATAACAACGACAACGCATACAACGCCGCTATGGTCGACGCAACGGTTAAGTTTGACGAAACTTGCACGGCATGGGCAGAAGAATGCAAAGCTAAAAAAATCGACTATACTCCCGTTGTCCGTAATCAGTGGACTATTCAGCAGATCATGTTTGGCTTGTCCGCACGGTACACAACCAAAAAGGCGATCAAGGCCGAAAAGGACTTTTACGCCGTGAGCAAGGGCACGTTCCGCAACAACGTCCGCGCCTATCTGCTTAACAAGTAAACAGACTGCACGTGTCTTTAGAGCCGTCACACGTAAAACAGACGGCTCTTCCATTTGCCAGTCGGTTTTGTCTGGCGGCAAAAACACAAAAAAGGAAGGGCAAAACTATGACGAAAAATTACATGGATATTTACAACGAGATCGATCGCTATACATTAGGCGGAATATGGACTTGCACACAACAGATCGAAAATTGGATGCATGATCCGTTGCAGTACGCCAAAAGTCTGTTTAATGCAATGGAAGAAGAGGCGGAAGAGCTGGACGAAACCGTAGAATCAACAGCGCAAGAAGTTGTGGAAGTGCTGTTGACGCAGTACATGCGGAACGCTAACTACATGCTCAACCGTGTACTACGGTATATAACAATCGACGATGGCGATATGAGATCCCGCGGGATCGCATACTATACCGCCAAACGGGACAAGGCCGCAAAATGGCTTGAACACTACAACGGAAAAACCAACTGATCAACACGTGATACCCACATAGGCCGCACACGTAAAAAGCGGCCTATTACCATTCCCTAACGGTTGTGTTAGGCGGCAAAACATGCAAATGAAAGGTGAAACTATGGTAAGCAAGGCAGAAGAACGTGTGGCACTTGAAAAAATCCGTGAAATCGTAGACGGTTTGGGCGCAGACAGCTACATTGCGATTACGTTTGAAGGCTGTTTTGACGTGGCACTTAACAACATTGACAACGACTTTGCCAATAGCCCGTATGCCAACTACAAAAACGCACAAACCCGCGTAGAGAAGTTGCAGGCAGAACTCAACACCGCAAGGCAGAACGTCCGAACGCTTTCGGCTCTTTGTGAGACACTGGAACACGACAATGTGGCCATGCGCAATAGGCTGAATTCAGCGGGAGACACGGACGTGATCCGTAGGCTTGAAGCGCAAGCGGAAGCAGACGCAATGACCATCATGAAACTCAAGGCAAAGCTGTATGACTTTATGAACGAAAGGAAGGATTAGAATGAAGTACGTCTATGTCACCACTGTTAAGGAATGGATTTACAATTCTGGCTGGAGCTGCGGCGGCTGCATCGATAGCGTAGAATACAGCCCTGATGAAATGCGGCTCTTTGACAATCCGTTTACAGACAATGGCATTGCTACGGATTCCAGTTTGTGGCAGTGGATCATTGCAGACAAAGACGCGAAACAGCGTGAACACGACGGCGATGAAGTGGAACATTGCTACACTGTATCTCTGTATCAGTGCGACGACGATTGCGTATGGCCTACTATGGATGGGAAGCTGATTGCGGAAGCGTCACGTTGGGAACACGGCTTGTGGGAAGAGTTTAGGCCGAAAGAAGAGGGTGAGTGACTATGTTTGAAGGAATTATTATTGGCGCTGTTGCCGTAGGCGGAATTTGGTACGCAGTACATTCAGAAAACGTAGATAGGCAGGAACGGCTTGAACGCATGGAGAACGCGCCTGTGAAGCGCGTGTGGTGTGAAGATCTGAATGAGCTTATCATTAAATAGTTTTGTGGCAAAAGTCGAAAACTACCCCATTATGCCATAATTATAGTACACTTTACAAGTAATTGCAACGTGAAACTCAATAGGCTGCACACGAAAAAAGCAGTCTATTACCATTGGCGAAAGCCGAAAATCAAATAAAAGGAAGGTATGTTCAAATGGCCAACGCAACGAAAAAGAGTGCAATTATCGTATCCGTCGCAACGCTTGTTTTAATGGTAATCAGTTTGGTTATCATTGTAGGCACACACAACGCCAAACTCATGGAAACAGGCTATAACGGAGAAATCACTGTATTCAATTCCAACACAGATATGGTGATTTTCAAGAGTCGTGGCAAGATTTCCGTAACCATGAACGGAAGCAACATGCTCATTCGAACGGAGAATGAATTTGATTCCGATGAAACTTTGATTCATCTAAACGACAACGTTGTTTTTGTGGTTGAAAAGTAAATCACATACGTGAAACTCTAAGGGGCTGCACACGTCAAAGCAACCCTTTCCCATTTCCTAACGGACGTGTTAGGCGGCAAACTATAGAGCAAACAGAGGTGGGAACTATGGCGAAAAGGGGTCGCTATTATAGCATGATTGCGAACTGCGAAGAAGGCAACGACTTTGAAGAAATCGTCGCATGGGTGAACGCCCATTTTAAGAACAAAGTCAATTTCAAGATTTTCGACGTGTTCACGTTCTTCACGTATGGCGAAAATGACTGGATCGACTTTACGATTGACTTCATTAAGGCGTGGCCGGGCGTTGAAATCGAAGAAGAGGACATTCTCAACAATGAACACCGGATCAAATTCAAGAGCGACAAAGAACTTGTAAATGCCATTAATAGGATCGTTGGCGGCAAAAACGCGCATTACCACGACAAAGATTTGCAGATGGAACTCACTCGATTTGAAAATTGGCGGTATAACCGATTCATCAAAAAGCATTATCCGAAAAGGTATTATTAAGCAAAACCGACAAACCGAAACAAGAAGGGAGAACAAAACTATGGCAAAGCGTATCAGGGCAACGTTTGAAGATCTCAATCGTATTGGCGCATACTTTACTAATTCCCATAGAACCAAAGTCAATGGAAACAAGTGTGAATACTTTGTCCTTGACAAGCCGCTCACGCAAGAGCAGAGAGACGAACTCATGAAGTTCAAAAACGTAAAGTTCGCCATTTCCCAATCTGAATATGCGCCAGAACTCAAGCGTAGTGTTGTAATCCTGTTCGACAAATGTATTTTCAAAAACGCATAAAGAAAGGCGGAAAACATAAATGACCATCTATGAACAGATTCTTGAACACATCGAAAGAACCGAAGCCTGTAGTGCATGGAGACGCGGCGTAAACAAGTACGTACATGAACTCATTGACGGACTGGACAAGCGAAAAGAACCCGAAAACGTTTATGATTTGAAGCGAATGTTGTTGAATGGCGCAAGAGATTGGAGCCAGTACAGCTATGGCGGATGTAGTTTGATTTGCAATTGCGACATTGCAGAACGGCTTTGCACACCATCTGAATTGAAGCGCACGAGCTACGGAGATCGCCGTCCTAATGCTTCGGAAGAATGGCTTGACGTTCAAGCACGTGCATTGGCACAAGCGGCAAGCAAAATTTTATCCGCATTTGCAGCAATCAAAAAAATGCAAGCTGCTGCGAATAGTTTCCATCACGCCATTAACGATTACTTTAAGTAAAACCACAGTCAACCAACCAAAGCCGCTTAAAGCGGCTTTTTTCATGGGTCTTTGGCGCAACGGTGAACGCATCCGGCTCATAACCGGCAGATTTCGGGTTCGAATCCTGAAAGACCCACCATTCCCTAACGGCTGTGTTAGGCGGCAAACTGTGAAGCAAATGGAGGTTGTATGAAAACGCAAAAATGGAGATCGATTGAACTGAATGAGCGCGACGCTGTGAAGTTCAAAGAGCATTTGTACAAAACCAACCTGAAATTTGAAACGTCTGGCTGTTTTGAACTTGTGCATTTTGAAGTGCTTGCCACGTCGGAAGAAGCAGACGAATTGAACAGCTATCTTGACCATGAAATTTTCAAAGACGCAATCGTAGAAAGGAAACAAGCATTATGAAGAGCATGAATGAAATCATTTCTCAGGCAGAAAAGAATATCCGTACCGCGATTGAAGATTACAGACGGCACACCTATCACACGGATGAACTTGACGACATTAGCGATAAGTTCATCAAAAGACTTGCGCATGATAGCTCCTACGCCAAACAGAGTTTGCGTGAGCTGTTCAGCAAATCGCCTGTTTACGATGAAGAGCTTGATGCCATTGTGATTAACGGCACTCGAACCCATGAACCTGACCACGATCTGATTAATGAATATATAAACGCATTGTTTAATGACGTAATTACTGAAGCAAGAATTAGCGACAATCGCGAACGCTTCACAGTGCTTTATCCTGCACTGAACTTTTTTACAGAAACGAATCCGTCTGATGAAGATAAAGAAGTGTATATCGAAGCTTTGAATAAACTCGCGCCTAAAGCATATGCTCCCGGCAAAAAGAAAAGCAGGGTTTTGAGAGCATTGTGTGACGCTTTGGGGATAACGGACAATACTGCTGGTAGTAACTTCCAGAAATATTTTGCATTGGCGGCAGACGAAATGAATTCTCGAAAAATCGATTATAAACTTTTCGTTTCCATCAATCCGGCGCATTTCCTTACTATGAGCAACCCAAAGTACGATAAACGTGGAAACACTCTTACAAGCTGTCATTCTCTGAACAGCACGGACTATGAATATAACAACGGCTGTTCCGGATACGCAAGAGATGAAGTTAGCTTCATTGTCTTTACCGTAAGCGACCCGTCTAATCGAGAAACGCTCAATAACCGTAAGACCACAAGACAGATTTTTGCATACAGGCCGGGAAGCGGATTGTTGTTGCAGAGCAGATTGTATAACACCAGTGGCGGTACAAGTGGAGCGCAAAAAGAATCGGAAGAATACCGTAATCTGATTCAAAAGGAATTTTCTGCGCTTGAAGAAAAGCCGAATTTGTGGAACACGTACTCTTCTGTTGGAGAGTATTCTGATTACGTTGAAATCGGCTTTGGCTTTGGCGGGTATCCCGATTGGATTTATTCCAACTTTGATGGACACATTTCCTTCAGAAAAGACTGCGATAGAAACGAAGTAAAGCCGCTGAAAATTGGCGAATACGGACTGTGTATCAAATGCGGATACACGCACTCAAACGGACTTTATTGCGAAGATTGTGCTCATAAAAACAAAACTAAGTGCGACGAATGTGGTGATTATTTCGATGATGAAGAACTTACCACAGTGTTTGACTCAAATAACTACGAAGCTCATGTTTGCAATTACTGCCTTGAAAATTACTATTACTACTGCGATATATGCAACGAATATCATCATAGCGATTGTATCACCTATATTGACGGTCAATATATGTGCGATAATTGCCGCGACGAATATTACGAACAGTGCAAAGATTGTGGTGAATGGCATGAACGCGACGATATGCACTGTGTCTACGACAACGATGGAAATGAGATTTATGTCTGTGACAAGTGTATTGACAACTATATGCTGTGCGAAAACTGCGATAAGTGTTGCGCCATGAACGATGTGCGTTCTGCATATGACGTTAACGGAAACCATCTTTATGTCTGCAAATATTGCGAAGATGACTTCGAAACCTGTCCTAATTGCGATGAATTGATTGAAACTCGTAGCGATGGATGTTGCCCTCATTGCGGCGCACTAATTGAAGATGTGGAGGAAGCATAAATGAAACCGTTGGAATTTTACCTGACTCAGGAACAAGAAGAACTGTTCGATACTCTGAGGAACATCCACAAGAACAACGTTGTTAGCGTCTACAAAAAACACTATATTCTCGTTCGTGGGCAAGCACCGGTCATGCTTGTGGCACATCTTGACACAGTTCACCGCGAACCGGTTCGCGATATTTGCAAAACAGAAGATGGAGGTATCCTAATGTCCCCACAGGGCATAGGAGGTGATGACAGATGTGGCGTGTACGCCCTCAATGCGGCATACGAACAGTCCAAAATCAAACCGTGGCTTTTGTTTACATGCGATGAAGAAGTTGGAGGTATTGGCGCTGAACAATTCTGCACGAAATATCGAGACAAGAAACTGCCAAAAGAGCTGAATAAGCTAAAGCTGATTATCGAAATTGACCGCAAAGGCTCAAATGACGCAGTATACTACGATTGCGATAACAAAGACTTTGAAGAGTTTATTTGTCAATATGGATTCAAAACAAACTTCGGTTCATTCAGCGACATTTCATATATTGCTCCAACCATGGGAATCGCTGCTGCGAACCTTTCTTCCGGTTATTACAATGCACACACTCAACACGAGTACATTGTAAGAAGCGAACTTGAATCCGTTATAAGCGCTGTTGTAAAAATCATAAACGATTCCACTGACGACGCTGTACCGCAGTACGAATATATTGAAGCTGTGAAAACCTTCAAATATCCTGTTACGTATAAATGGAGCAGTGATACAAAATACGGCACATGTTACAGCAACTCGTACTATTCGCCATATTGGGACAAAAGAGACTGGGACGAATACGGCTACGACGAAGATGAAATCCCCTACGATGTTCCAGACACAATCATTGATGAATATGAAGCGCTTCTTGACTACTACAGCGTAGAAGAACTCGAAGAAATCCGGAAAGAAAACGGAGACTATGCCATTACGATGCTCTGTCAATCTGAGTTTGGAGATTCGTACTGGAACATGTTTAAGAACGATAGTGAGGATGAAAAATGAGTGGGAGGAACATTTGTGAGAATGTATTCAGGCTAACTAAAATGGCGGATTATCTGTCAAACACAGGTATGATTAAGCTGCCAAACAACGATGAAGATTTGTTTTCAGAAATCTTCAATGCAGCGATTGTATTTGAACAAAGTGGTTATAACGAGCTGGACTATCTCGACGATATTTCAAAGTATGCAGTAGATATTCTTATGACAAAATACAGCGCCATATAAAAACAATTCAAAAACGGAGGTCTAAAATGGTCAAAACGTACAACACTATCAACGAATGCACTCACTTGTGGGTAGAATCCTTCAATGCCATTCCTACGGGTATGATTGAAAAGGCAATGCAAACAGACCCAGATGGATGGCGGGAAATTACACGGCCATCTGTTGGCGACACAGTATACATTTACGACGTACCAGAAGTACTCGATACACTGGAACGTGGTGGAGAAATTCAAAGCTACAACAAAGAGCTCCATACCTATTGTGTTAAGCTCTGGGATGGTAACATTGTAAACGACATTACAGAGGACAAATTTGAAACAGAGTATGACAGCGGGCTTCCTATGTGGAGTACGATGTGGTCATTCAGCAGCAGCGTAGACGATTGGTGGCTGTCCGATGGTTGCGGTATTCAGTTGATGTCTGAGTGTGGATTTAGAATCTTTGAAAGTGCAGAGTTTGGATATTTCTTTGGCATCGACGGTGCTGGATACGACTTCTACAAAGCTCACTGGGAACCGCTTTATAAAGCTCGCGGACTTCATTGGCACAATCAATAAATGAAAGAGGTGAAACAAAACAATGGACATGGTAAAAGCATATCGCACGGTCGCAAAAAGCGGGTCTATCTATGAGGTCACGATCGTCCGCACAGGTGTCGTGTTCGTAAGAGCAGCTACCTCGGCTGCGGCCATGGATCTTGCAGACCATCTCACAACCGATCATGTCGACTGGTCAGACGACTGGAGTCCCACCGATGCCGAAGAACGCAGTGACTACGACGGTATGGTCTTTGAGGAGCCTGACTTTGACTGATTACCCGATTTCAAAAGGAAAGGAGAATCGATCTTGATATGTCAATTCAAAAGGCTGATCTATCCAAAAGCCGTTACGTCCGACAAATCGGGTATGGGGGCACAGACAACTTACATTACTGTAAAGCGAATCGCGCCAACGAATGATCCACAGGTATACGAAATTTAATAGAACAAAAACGACGTATTTCTTATAATTGAAAACGATTCTGAAAGTGAGGTAATAATGGCGAATATCGTATCTGAATTTTGTCCACACTGTGAAACAGAAGTAGCAATGGAATGGGATGTCAAAACGTCTGGGTATAAAGCGTACTGCCCTTATTGTGGCAATCGTCTAATGCTCTGTGATGCCTGTCTCCATCCCGATGGCAAGTATAATTGCGGTAACTGTGACTATAACTCGAAAACCGATACATGCAAGCATAACAGCGTCTAATCGCCTCTTACAGAGCGATTATATCCAGATGGACAGTTTATCCAGAATGGTGTGAAAATGTCTCTGAGAGGCGATTAAGTGCCTTAAAACGGATGATACACATAACTGCTTCTATAATAAAAAATATTGAGGTATCAACAATGCTATATGGATTTAAGCTCCAATCATTCCATAGGTATGGCCAAGACAGATTCGGTGAGTGGATTTCGTCCGGACGTTGCAATTTCATCGGAGACAATGTAGTCGGAATTGAGGTGTTCCGATACTATGATGGCAGCTGGCAAAAACGAATCGAAATGCCCACAGAAGAAAACATTGAGCTTCAACAGATGGTGTTTGCCGCAGAACAAATGAGAAAGGAGGGGCAAAACATTGAAAGTTGTAATCAAAATTGAAGGAGGGGTTTGCCAAGCTGTATACTCAGACAATCCAGACTTAGAAGTTGAAGTGTACGACCTTGACTTACCAGACTTCCCAACAAAACGTGAACTCGACGAGTCAAATGCGCGAGAGCAGCAGTATATGTCGACAATTAAGAACATGAACTATGTATGGTAAGAAAGGATGGTGTGAATGGGTGCAATTTGGGGTGTTATCATAGTCTTTGTGGGTTACTGGATTTACAAATATGAGCAAAAAATAAATGAAGATGTAAGGGGGATGAAGAAGTGGATTGCAGATATAGAACGGAAACGACCTGAAACACTTAGAAAACACGAAGAACAACTTGAATTCCATCGCTGGAATCTCGCCATGAACATAAAAAAGAATGAACACCCAAGAATAATCGTAAACGGTGAACGACGTGTAAAATACTACGAAGATGTAGTATTTCAAAATAAAGCTTGCATAGCAGTCGCTAAACATGCACCACCAGACATTAAGAAAGCATATGATACATGCATGAGTCATCGTGCATTGAATGCACCAGTTAGTAGCAAATGGAACAGAAATCTGCCAGCATGTGAAGAAAAATATCTTAACTGGTATCGCGAATGGATTGCAGAACAAGAACGCGAAGAAGGCAAACGCGAACAAGCGAAAGAAGAACCTCATAGCTCTTCTAAGTTGTAACAAAATAAAATATTGTAAAAATCAAGCCCGGTGAAATGCCGGGCTTTTTCTATTGGGAGATTATTATGGGCAAAGGCAATGTGTGTGCAACCGGAAAGTACGAAGGACTCTATTATATCAGCAAAGATTGCACTGACGTATATTATAGAAGCAACGACACAACCGACGATGAATTTGAAACCTGTTTGCTTGGCGATCTCAACTACGAAGATTTAACTGGAGGCGAATGGCTTTATGACGAATGGGGCAGCGGCGAAGAGCTGGAAGATGTACTTGAGTGTTTCGCAAACATCTTTACCGCAAGATTCCACAGCTTCAAAGCGCCACAAAAGGATAAATGGATTAACAACAGCATTAGAGTAATTCTTGAAAACGAGCTGTTTTATATTGGGGTTGAAGACAACGAATGGTCTACAGCAGTCAAGCTGCTTCAAAAAGACGATCCTTTTGACAACCATTTGGAAGGGCTTCAAAAGCGCCATTATAAAAAATACCTTGACGGCATGTTGAAAACGCTGCTGGAACGTCTACCAAACGTATGGGCATATTGTGGAGCATGGACAAGTAAGAGCATTACAAAGGAGGATATTCTCGTTCATTAATCTACCAGAGTAAAGGGGTGAATAACATGGGACTCGACATTGAAATCAAACGCTGCAAGAAGCACCACTGTCCGAACTGTGGAACGGTGGTTATGACCGAAGTGGTGGATGAAGTATACTCAAGCGGTCGCTGTTGGTACGACTATCTTGAAAAGATCGGCTATTACGTACCGTATGAACAGCGTACCGAGCAAAACGACTGGTACGGCAAGGACATGACGCTCGACGAGAAGGGAGTCCGGATGCTCAAGTCGTTTACCGCAAGTAGCTCTGCGCTCTACCGTGAGAGCATTAGCAACCTCATCGAGCAAGCGCAGATTGACGGTGACGATGTGGTCGTCAACGCGAATTGGTAAAGCAAGAAAGGAGAAAAATAATGACAAGAGAAGAAGCAGTAAAAATCATTGAAGAACGTATCAGGATTGACCGCGAGGGTATTCTTAATGGCGGCAAACCGGAAAGCGATTTCGACAAATTCATTGCCAATCAGGATGAAGCGCTGGAAATTGCCTTGCAGATGTTGAAGAACCCAGTGGACTTTCTCGACCCTATCGAATTGACGGTTGCATATTTGAAACAGCAGAATCTTTACGATATTTCCGATATAAAAATGAGGATTGACGCTGATACAGAATGGTACGCTGAAAAATTTGGTATTGACAACAATCCTGTAACAGAAAAAGAGCTTAAAAACATGACCGACCAGCTTCGTAAAATGCTGGACTACGATGCAGACGCTGTGTGGAGTTCTTGCTGCAACGAAGCAATCGAATGTGTATTGAGCGAACGTAGCAAATAACAACAACACTTGCAAAGGAGAATGTATAATGAACAGAGTCAAAAAAGAAGCCATTGCAGCTCTCAATGAACTGCACAAAACCATTCCATATGATGTGTATTACACAATCCACGATGGACTGACTGAAATTGAAACATTAAAAGATAGAGACTATGAACTCGAAGAGTTGTGGAGTCAACTCGAAGACGTTCCGATGAATCCAGAAACCGAGTGTATCGAAGAGCCGTATATTGGATTCAATGCAGGAACTCACAGAGAAGAAATTTGGCACTGGTTCGATGACCGTCATAGCAATGGGGTTTACTATCTTATGTATGGAGGCACTCACAACAAACGATAAATGAAAGTGACTCTAAATCCAAATACAAAACAAACACAAGTTCTGTATTCCATCCTCCTGTTATTATGTTGTAAAATATTACAAACAACAGTAACAGGAGGATTTTATGGGAAACGAACCTATTAGATTTGTAACGCCAAAAATGCTTGATGCCATACTTCAAAAGCTTATTAATCCAATGGATAGGGCTTTGTTGTTGTTGGCAAGTGAGGGGTTAAAGACAGAAGAGATTGTAAGATTGACGATTGATGACGTTGACTTTGAAAACAGCCTAATACGAATACAAGGTGAAGATAGCGTTTACTGCATACCAGTTTGCCAAAAGACGATAGACGAATGTTTGGCAGCGCATAAGCAACGTACTTATAAATCTTTGGCAACGATGTTAGAGATGAAACCTCAAAAGGTAGTTAACAGTAAATATATAATCAGACCAATCAATTCAAAACGATGTCTTACGCACATGGTAAAAATGGGCGCTGATTATAGAATAAAAAACATATTTTTAACTCAAAATATTGGAATAACAATAATAGGAGGCACTGAATCAATTAGAAATGGAAGGATGATGTATGAACTGTATAACAGCAGAAACAATAGAATGAGTTTTTCTGATTCTGTAATGTTGGTGCTGAATAAATTTTACCGAAGAACAGAGCGCCCTCTGGACAATTTAACGCGCAAAAAAAGATATATAGCAGAAATGTACCGCGGATACGCCACTGAATTTGAAAGCGTATTAAACAATGAAGATGTTTTCATAAACAAAATATCTTCTACTGTAGTATGCAAAGAACGAGAAACTATAAGCTCTATTACCGAGAAACTTACTATGAACGCAGATTTGAAACAACTCTCAATAGACAAGGCTGTTGAGCATTATCTTTTGTCGATCAAACAGAAAATGCCGCATCACAGTGTGCAATCGGTTGAAAAAATGGTTGCTCAACTAACAAAATGGTCTAACAAAAACGACGTGTCGATTTCAAACTTTATAAAAAACAACGCTGTTGAGTTTATTGTATCGCTAAACCCCAAAGGCAGGGCTGAGATAGAAAGGCGTATTTCAACTGCCAGTAACTTCTTCAAATATCTATGCTCAACTGGCAACGCAGCCCAAAATCCATTCGAAGATTTGGATGTTGAAGAGGTCTGGGAGGCCAAAAATCGATTGAAAAAGAAATAACAATGTTACATAGAAACTCCATTAAAATGTAATAGTTTTGTAATAAATAGAGCTGAATATTACTAAACTATATAAGTTTGATGAAGTTTCAATGAATTTTTCCAAAAATGGTGCAAAAATCTGCCAAAATCCACGTATAATAATATAGCTTGGTAAGTGATTCTAAGCTCGCTCTTCTAACTAAGCCTTATGGCGCAAGCTTTCGCTTGACTGACAAGCGAGTAGCTCGCCAGAAAAGGCTGCGAACCCTACCTCAAATGGGTGACGCAGCCAAACAGAGCGAGATGCTCGCTTGGATGTGCTTAACAAAACTAAGCGCCATATGGCGACAAAGTTAGATGAAAAAAATTATTATCCAAATGGGGTAGTATACCCTTTTGAAAAAGGTACATAAAACAATGAAAAGACGTTGCCTGTTGAAGAAAAACGAAGCTGGTGAAAAGTAAGAAAAAGAAAAAATAAAAAAAGAAAAAGAAATTTTCAACCGGGTTTGACAACAGACCCGGTTTTCTTTTCGCCATAAATAGTGAGAAGTGAAACCTTTCGGCTGGAACAATACCTTATGGCAAACAAAAGAGGTGGTGACAATCGACAAAATCATGACAGAACAAACAGAACTGGAATCACTCAACAAAGACCTTATGGCAATCAGAATTGTACTCGACGAATGGGTTGAGTCTGGAAAGTTTCAAGAGTGGTTTAAAAACATGAGAAGTTGGATGAGTTGGATCAAATGGTGCGAACGTCATTCGAGTTGGATGTAACTGGCACGACGCTGTTCGTAAAAGGAGGAAAAAATGAAAGAGGTATACAGAAGCTTTGGTGTTCTCGACATGGATTACCATGAAGGCTATATCATTTATGAACTGAAAAATGGCTTGCTTGAAATCAGTTCAGAAAGCATTGACCTCGATAAGAGAGATACAAGGTTCAGAGTTCCAAAGGAGCTTTTGAGTGAAGATGATTATGGCAATCTTGAAAAACTCGGAGCGCTTGAAGCCGATGCAATGAACGGTTGCTATGAAAACGCACAAACTTTTCATAATGGCAAATGGTATTCTGGTAAAACAATTCGAGAAATTCAGAAGAAAAACAAAGACCTTTATTGGTAAAGACACGTGTAGTGGTTTGCCATCAATAGGATACGTTTCAGCCCTGCTATTCACGTCGTAGCAGGGCTTTTCTGTTTGAGTCGATAAGTTTTATTGCCATAATACAAAACGCCTAATAACAGGCAGTATGAGCTTAAAATAGGAGGGCAAATGAAAAAGCTTTTACCATTTCAAATGTCGGAGAATCCAAGCAACGAGTTGGAACAATTTCTTGACTTTATCGCTGAAACCAATCATATTGTAGATATGGCGAACCAATGGTGTACAGACACAGAAAACGAAACGCAAGACATTCTACACGCCATTGAAATTGGGAACCTGAGCTACCAACAAAATGCAAAGCTGGCAAAGAAACTGCGGGAAATCAGACAATGGAGAAGGGAGGCTAAAGACACCATAGAAAAGTATAGAGCTATTGTTGATTGGGTCGAGAGTAACTCTAAGACAATCAACCAACTGCAAAGCGTTCTTGGAGCTACTCGAAAAGCAGAGAAGGCTGTTGCCAATAGAAGCTACAGACAACGCACAAACATACTAAAAGAAACGATAGGAGTTGAAAAGTACGATGGCTGCATTTGAATACAAAGAAATTTACAAACTGAGGGACATGTTGCTGGAAAATGATATTCCATTTGAAGAATTCAGTCGGAACAACGGACTTCAAATCATGTATCCAAATCAAAAATTTGTATGCTCTGCCATTGAGTTCGATGGCTCTTGCGACAGTGAATACGACAAAATCGAAATCATGGGTCTTGTGTCGAAAGATGAGGGAAAAGACTACATGCTTGGATGGCTCTCGGCTGAAGAAGTTTTCAAGAGAATCGAGAACCACTGGAAAGGGCAAATGGACGGCTTATAAGCTCTTAGAGGCGCTTTTGAATAGTTGACATATAATTTGTCGTCCATGAGAAAGCGCCTTTATAAACGTCGATAAGACGACTTAAAGGCCATGGTGAAAAATGGATTAAATCAACGATTTTAGAGGGGTGTTTTTGAAGGTGATGGGATTTATCGAAGTTGTACAGAAAACGCCTAAAAACAGCTAATATGAGCTGAGAATATGGTAGTATTTGCCATAATGAGAGCTGGTATGAAAATTAGATTGCAGGATAAAATTATTAACAGGATTATCATAAACGATGCAATTCGAGACTTAAAACAAAAACGAAGGCCGGTGTATGTATTTCATGATTGGCAAGTAAGAGAAATTGAAAAGCGACTTGGGAAGAGACTCGAAACAGAGTTTATTTGGAACTTTATGTATAAGGTAAGGGTAGGAAACTGATATGGCAAGAGGAAAAGAAAAACCGGGACGCGAGCTGCTTCGAATGCGATACGAAGTACATAGGGAGTTCGACCCTATTTGGCAAAACGAGATTATGGGAAGAGAAGAAACATACTATTGGTTGGCAAGTCAAATGAATCTGCCAAGAGAAGACGCTCACATCAGTAAATTCAACCGAAAGATGTGCCAACAGGCATTGGAGGTGATAAAAGCTTTTCGATTTGAAAATAATTTTTAAAATCAGGTGCAAAAAAGTCTAAAAAATTCGTATTATTATAATAGAGAGTGTTGATGAGACACTTTCACTCCTTCGTTTTACGGCTGGGAAAACCCAGCTCGTGTCCCAGTACTCCAACAGGCAGAGAGGACAGGCTTAGAACCTGTAAAGTGTGGGTTCGAATCCCACCTGAGACACCATCGACAGCAATGTCGAAAAATCGCAAGTTGTTTATTTCTAAAACTCCTTTCTCTTGTCGGATAGAAATATCCGGCATCTGGCTCGGTACTCCAACAGGCAGAGAGAACAGACTTAAAATCTGTCAAGTATGAGTTCGAATCTCATTCGAGCCACCACGTTACTCATACTCACAAACCTCCTTTTTAACCTCCTACTAAAGTCAGGTCTGCAATGGCCTGACACCTGTCTTAGTATCCCAACAGGCAGAGGAAACAGATTCAAAATCTGTAAAGTGTGGGTTCGAATCCCACCTGAGACACCACCAAGGTTGCATTAAATTGTGTGTTTGCCTTTACAAGGAGCGGCCACTGGTCGCGCTCTTGGTTAGCGGTTGCAACGAGTTAGGCCAACTAACACAAGCCGCCTTTTGCGAGTGTAGTTTAAATGGTAGAACACCAGTCTTCCAAACTGGCTGCGCGGGTTCAATTCCCGTCATTCGCTCCAATCGTCTAAAGGGAATCACCAACGGACGTAAAACAAGTGGGGAAACCGTGCAAACCGGAAAGACAGTGCGCCCATACAGTCTTAAACAATGTGGGGAAACGGCGCTGCGTTGAAAAAAGCAAAGATAATGGCAGGTGGTACGAACTGTTATCTTTGTAACAGCCAAAAAAGATTTTCCGAAAGAAATCTGCTCTGAACTGTTGACAACAATTTATGGCTAAAAAATGTAGCGCCAACTTAGGGGATTAGCATAGAGGCAATGCACACGGCTTTGACCCGTGAGAAATAGGTTCGATACCTTTATCCCCTGCCATCTGGAGAATGTGGTGTAATGGCAGCATATGTGATTTGGGATCACAAGGAGCGGTTCGAATCCGACATTTTCCACCATACCATAGAAGCGATGTCAACCGTTTCATATTATATTAGGAGGTATTACTATGAGTAACCAGTTGAGTGTCTTTAAAAATGAAGAATTTGGTAATGTAAGAACGATTATTGAATCGAATCAGGTGCTGTTTTGTGGTTCAGATGTAGCGAAAGCGTTAGGGTACAGTAATCCGCGAGATGCGATTCGTAAACATTGTAAATCAGACGGTGTAGCGAAACGCGAGGGGGTCTCCAAGACCGTAATAATGTAATTTCGGAACGTTGCAAGGATACCCTAAAACGAGGCAGCCTTCATCCGCAGTCTCCTGAGAAGAAAATTAAAATGATTGACATAATAGCAGATTCTCAAAACGTGAACGTGCCCATTGGACATAGCAGAAGGAGTAAACAGTGATGGAAAACAAAATTGAGGTTTTTAAGAATGAACAGTTTGGCGCAGTGCGAATAATTCTTATTGACAAAGAGCCGTGGTTTGTTGGAAAGGATGTCGCAGAAACATTGGGATATAGTGTACCGCGCAAAGCAATCTACGATCATGTCGATAGTGAAGACAAAAGGGGGTTCCAAATCGGAACACCCTCTGGTGAACAGACTATGACGATTATCAATGAATCGGGTTTGTATAGTCTAATCTTGTCAAGTAAAATTCCCGGCGCAAAAGCTTTCAAGCGCTGGGTTACGGATGAAGTTTTGCCATCTATCAGAAAGTATGGCGCGTTTATGACTCCCGAAGCTTTGGAAGCTGCCATGTGCAATCCGGACTACCTGCTCAAAGTTGTAACGGCACTGAAAAAGGAATCGGATGCACGAATTGCTCTTGAGAAGGAAAACGCACAGCTAAACGAAAGGATTGAAACCGACAAACCTTTGGTCGAATTTGCCAATCATGTAAGCACGACTGATAGCTTGTTGAACATGAGCCAGTTTGCCAAAATAGTCAGGAACGAGGACATTGATATTGGCAGGAATCGGTTGATTAACTGGCTGAAAAAGAGTGGGTACTTGATGCCTAATGGCGAACCGTATCAGCAATATTTGAGTCAAGGGTTGTTTGATGTTAAGGAAGCTGTCAAGCATACGTATAATGGTGCTATGGTGTTTCCTGTAACGCTAATTACTGGAAAAGGGCAGGTGTATTTTGTGGACAAGCTGAAAAAAGAATATAAGGAGGCGAAGCGATAGTAAGTTTTAGGTTTTGCTTCAGGAAGAAGTTGTAAATTCTAAAGACCAATTCGACTAAAAAACGCCGCGCACCCTAAGCACGCGGCGGCACACCGATTAACGGTGACTAACACGGACTTGCGTCCGAACGACGGTCTTGACCTTGACCGAAGTCTTAATCTTAACCGTGGTTTTTACCTTAGCCATTTTAATCGCTCCTTCCTGACGGCAGTTCCGTCAAGTTGTCAAACGTACTAAGCTGTCAAGAAGTTTGGTGTGCAAAGGTATTATACCATGAAATTTGAGAGCAGTCTACGGTTTTGTGGACTTGCTCTCATTTTTTAGAATTCACAAAAGGAGAATTTATAATGAACAATAAGATTTTGGACATTAGCGGAGTTGAATGCTACGAGGTTGATGGCACGGCTTATCTGAAATTAGAAACGGTAGCTCGTGGACTGGGATTTATTACTGTTGCCGCAAGTGGCAATGAATGCGTTAGATGGAATACGGTTTACACATATTTGAATGGACTTGGCGTTGTAACTTCCTGCAACGGCACAGATTACCGCTCAATGTGCCCTGAATACATTCCAGAAAACGTCTTTTATCGTCTGGCGATGAAAGCTAAAAACGAAGTTGCAGCGGTGCAATGAATGGCGAAAATAAATCTTAGCTGCAATAATGTATGGAGTAGCTTAAAGTTTGGAGATGATATGGATACAAATGGTGTTTTGCAAAAATATTTTTAAATATTAAAAGGTGGTAATATGATTAATGAAAATCTATAATTCTTTGAACGAATTTATCGAGTATTTAAATACTCTTCCGATTACCGCAAATATTCAAGATGCTTTCATTAAAGCGTGGGGTAAGATTCATGGTTATGGGGGTGGCGACTCTGAGCTAAAATTGAATACTGCGTATCCAAATATTATGGCTTCGATAAGTGGTGGTTCTGATTCTGATATTGTAATTGATATGATTGAACGAATCGGACACCCATTAAGTAAAATTCACTACATCTTCTTTGATACTGGACTTAAGTTTAAGGCGACAAAAGAACATTTGAATTTTTTGGAGCAAAAATATGATATTAAAATAGAAAGAAGACGTGCTGTAACCCCGGTTCCTGTTGGAGTAAAAAAGTGGGGAGTGCCGTTTTTGAACAAACGGGCAAGCGACTACATCAGTCGGTTACAGGCACACAATTTTCAATGGGAAGACGATTCTTTTGAAAGATTGTATGCCAAATATCCAAACTGTAAAACAGCTCTTCGCTGGTGGTGTAACGCTTGGGGCGAAAAGTCTAATATGAACATTCAGCGAAACAGGTGGCTAAAAGAATTTATAATCGAAAATCCTCCTGATTTTAAGATTTCTGCCGGATGCTGTAATGGTGCGAAGAAATCTACGGCGCATAAAGTTGAACAAGAATTGTGCGCAGATTTGAATATCCAAGGTGTGAGAAAAGTCGAGGGTGGAGTAAGAGCATCTGCATATACTTCGTGTTTTGATGACGTTAAATTTGGAATGTCTAAATTGCGACCGGTGTTTTGGTTTAACAACGAAGACAAAACCACTTATGAAAATGTTTTTAGTGTTACTCATTCTGACTGCTACAAAAAGTATGGACTTGTAAGAACGGGGTGCGCATGTTGTCCGTTTGGGAGAAATTTTGAAACGGAGCTTAAAGCCGCAAAGAAATTTGAGCCGCAGCTTTACAAAGCTGCCAGCAACGTTTTTGGAAAGTCTTATGAATATACTCGAAAATACCAAGAGTATCGAACAAAAATGAATGAATAAAGTAGCTTGAAATTTGAAAACACAGGATGGGAATTACCCTTATCGCGCTTGGTTTTAAAAAATATTTTTAAGTCAGGTGTAAAAAAGCGTTTCCAAAACGTATAATCATATAGAGTGAAAACTCAAGACTAAAACGAAGGAGGATTCTCATGGAGAATAATCTGAAGATTTTTAACTACAATGACAGTGAAGTACGTACTGTTGAACTCGATGGTGGGATGTGGTTTGTAGGCAAAGATGTAGCTGAAATTCTTGGATATACAAATCCAAGCAAAGCTCTTTCCGACCACGTCGACGATGAAGATAAACTAAATAGCAATGAACTCAATAACGAAACGTTACCGAGTTTCGATCTTGGGCAGCGTGGCGGGTGGCTTATCAATGAGTCTGGTTTGTATAGCTTGATTTTGTCCAGCAAGCTTCCTACAGCAAAAGATTTTAAACGTTGGGTTACATCAGAAGTCCTTCCTACCATCCGCAAAACTGGTGGCTATGTAGCAAACGAGGATTTGTTCATCGATGTATATCTCAAAAATGCGGACGAACAGACTAAGTTGCTGTTTAGGAGTACTTTGGCTACCATTCGGAAGATGAATGAGCAGCTCGAACTTGCTCAACCCAAGGTGGAGTATTTCAACGCTCTTGTGGATAGAAACTTGTTGACAAGTTTTCGCGATACAGCTAAAGAACTTGGAATCAAAGAAAAAGAGTTTATCAACTTTTTGATTGAAAACAAGTTTATCTATCGAGATCAGAAGAAACGTTTGAGGCCATATACAGCGAAAAACGATGGGTATTTTCAATTAAAGGAATATGTGGCTGAGAAGAACTGGTTTGCAGGATGCCAGACGTTGATTACTCCCAAGGGTAGAGAGACGTTTAGGTTACTTGTGAATGCAGGTTAGAACAACAACGCTGGTAATCCAGCGTTTATGGCAAGTTGGCAGAGTGGTTTAATGCAGCGGTCTTGAAAACCGTAGGTTGGAAACGATCCGCAGGTTCGAATCCTGTACTTGCCGCCATATGCACACATAGCTCAATGGATAGAGCAACGGCCTTCTAAGCCGTGGGCTTTGGGTTCGAACCCCAATGTGTGCGCCATCTTGCTCCATTAGCTCAGTAGGTTAGAGCAGCGGCCTTATAAGCCGTGTTTGTCCTGAGTTCGAGTCTCAGATGGAGTACCAATAAGCGGGATCATGAACCGCCACGTTGAGAAATACTCTCATTGCCAATACGGTGAAGCGATGTTGAGTGAAGCGAATAGGCGCTGCTTGCATTGAGAAAGTTGGCTTTAGGAAATGGGAAGATAGACTGTGACGCTGGTTTGTGTAACTGCATGACGGTAAAGCAAATTGGTGAGCAAGGGTTTCTCCGGCAGAAGAATTTGGCGAAAGGGTTTAGCTTCTGCATTTGAAATGATCCTACTAAGCCTATGGTCAAGACCAGATTAAGCGTAACATGGTAGGACTTTTGGAAAATGAAGGATTCGGTTTATGTGATTGCCAGATTTGGTCAATTTGGCAATCTGAGTTTCCGCCTTCCGTCAACCATGCGTTAATGGTACTGAGTTTCGTTGCTTGACTCAGGGGGATATGGCAGAGCAACTACCTTTGGAGATTATATGGGTTAAATCTCCGCCCTGCTTCGTTAGTTTAATGGCAAAACAAAGGTCTTGTAATCCTTAAATGTCAGTTCGATTCTGACACGAAGCTCCATTGGCGAAGTTAAATGCTTCGCCTTTTTAATACTTGCAACATTGAAGTGGAGGTGTAGTTGAGGTGGTCACTATTACAAACACAAGGGTTTCGGGAATTGAAAAGATTCCGGTAAACAAAAACAACGCTCATGTGTTTTGCAAAGTTAGAGCGCCAATCGGATGGTGGTACGACTTTCTTGCGTGTAAGGTTGGGTATATTGAAGATTCTGACGACCTTAAAGAGACGATTAAGAAAAAAGAATTCGACGTAACTGATTTTACAGAAGAGTTTCGAATGGCAAGAGCGAAAAATCTTTCTTCGACAATCGGATTCTTGAATTCTTGTAGAAGTAAATACCTAAAAACTAAAGACGACAAATGGTTGATTAGCATTTTTTATGCGCTTCCAATGTCGTATAACAGAACACGTTTGCTTGCAATCAGCTATAAAGATTTGGATCGTATGTATGGCAGATTTAGTAAAACAAACAGTAAAGAATGGAAGGAGGTATGCGCTTGGATTGAAAGGTTGCCATATTTTGAAGCAAGTTCTGAGTGTGTATGAATATGTAAGTGAGGTGTTGATATGAACCCAGTTCTTTTGTCTTCAAAAAATATGTGTTGGTGTACTCCACAATATTTTTTTGATGAACTAAATAAAATATTTAACTTTGTACTCGATCCAGCCGCGACTGCTAAAACGGCAAAATGCGCTTTGTATTATACACCGGAAACAGATGGGCTTTCGCAAAGTTGGAACTGTGGCGGAGCTGTATTCTGCAATCCGCCTTATGGACGTGAGATTGGAAAGTGGGTTAAGAAAGCTTTTGAAGAGTCCAAGCATGGGTTCCCAATAGTTTTGCTTATACCTGCCAGAACGGATACGTCGTATTTTCATGATTACATCTATGGTAAAGCAACAATCCATTTTATTCGTGGGAGATTGAAATTTGTAGACGAAGATGGGAACTCAACCAATCCAGCACCTTTTCCTTCGATGCTGGTTGTTTATAACGATATTATAAAGTGAGGCAGACAATGCGAAACGGAAAGTGGATAAGAATTGAAGCAGTTTTACTAAAAGATTCTGGTGAAAAAGTACCAATTCATGGAGGTGAGACGTGGATTTGTAATCAATGTGGGTTTGAGTTGGGAAGATTCCCCAAAGAAACGGATATGTTCTGCCTATGTTGTAGAGCACGTATGGATGAAGATCGAAACGTAGTGGTTGAGATTCCGATTGAGGAATCTGAGCTTCGAAAAAACATGGTGCGTCCGTAATTTATTGAAAGGAAAGCTGATTATGGATAACAAATTAGAGATTTTTAAGAGCGAACAGTTCGGCGAAGTGCGAACGATATTAATAGGAAATGAACCGTGGTTTGTTGCTATTGACGTGTGCGCCGCACTTTCCATTTCAAACAACAGAGATGCTGTTGGGAGATTAGATGACGACGAAAAAATGACCGTAGATTTAACCGACAGTCATTCTGGCGTTAGGGGCGGCGCACAAAAAATCAGTGTTGTAAACGAATCTGGATTGTATACATTGGTTTTGAGCAGCC
>ERZ779737.471-NODE-471-length-37888-cov-3.014670_pt1 | contig 37888 bp, 29 predicted proteins | sample MGYA00511889_ERZ779737 | MGnify/ENA primary metagenome ERZ779737 (study PRJEB29588, sample SAMEA2163575) | human gut metagenome | biome: human gut; feature: human-associated habitat; material: faeces | place: Denmark | collected 2008/2010 ... | reverse complement strand
ATAAGCGCCGCGATGGAATCGGCCTCTATATCGTAATGCTTGAGCCATTTCTTGTCCAGCCCGATCATGTTGGTCAAATAGCCACCGGCGGAATGTCCGCTGACGAAGATCTTACTCTTGTCGCCGCCATATTTGCCAATTTCCCTGAATGTCCAGGCTACCGCTGCCGCCGCGTCATCAATGCAATCATTCAACTGGGCTTTTGGTAATAGTCTGTAGTTGACGGCGACAATGGCCATGCCGCTGGCCTTCAGCTCTTCCGGAATATATTTGTTGCCGCTTGATAAGCCGCCGCCGTGAAACCAGACCACGGTGGCGAAACCTTTGTTGTCTTCGGGATAGTACAAGTCCAACTGGCAGCGCTCAAGGGCGTATTGGTTGCCCGTATCCCTGTAGGCGATATTCTCGATTGTCTTGTAAACGGTTGCTAAGCTGGCTTTTGGCATCAGGCAGAGGCAAAAGCATAATAACATTAAATAATGAAATTTACTCATGGTATAAGATATTTTAGTTCACCTCCAAAAGTAATGAATAATAGTCAAATTTTGGAATATAGTATTAACAAATTTCATATATTTGCGGCATCGTAAGAAAGGAGATAAACGAATCCTCGGGTTTTGTTTACGAACTGATACGTACATTGTTAATTTTGAAACTAAATACATAACATCATTAGGATATGGAAAATTTGAATTGGTCCGAGCTTGGTTTCGGCTACATCAAGACCGATTATAACATCAGATGCTATTATCGGAACGGGAAATGGGGCGAGTTGGAGGTTTGTTCTTCCGAAATCCTTAATATACATATGGCATCGACCTGCCTGCATTACGGTCAGGAGTCGTTCGAGGGCCTGAAGGCATTCCGTGGAAAAGACGGTAAGATACGTGTTTTCCGTATGGATGAGAACGCTAAGCGAATGCAGTCCTCAAGCCGGGGCATCAAGATGGCTGAGTTGCCTGTCGAGATGTTCGAGGAGGCTGTCCGTAAGGTCGTGAAATTGAATGAGCGTTTTGTGCCGCCTTATGAGAGCGGTGCCGCATTATATATTCGTCCGTTGATGCTTGGATTGGGCCAGCAGGTTGGAGTTAAGCCGGCCCCTGAGTATATGTTCGTGGTTTTCGTAACACCGGTAGGCCCTTATTTCAAGGGTGGTTTCCAACCGTCGAAGGTTTGTATCATGCGTGAGTACGACCGTGCGGCACCTAACGGAACCGGAACAATCAAGGTCGGTGGTAACTATGCGGCAAGCTTGGTAGCTGGAGAGATCGCTCATGAGAAGGGTTATGCGGCTGTGCTTTACCTGGATCCGAAAGAGAAGAAGTATCTTGACGAGTGTGGTCCTGCCAACTTCTTCGGTATTCGTGGAAATAGTTACATCACGCCACAATCGCACTCAATTTTACCTTCTATCACTAACAAGAGCTTGCAACAATTGGCCGAGGATATGGGCTTGACTGTTGAGCGTCGTCCGATCCCATTCGAGGAGGTCGCTACGTTTGATGAGGCTGCCGAGTGTGGTACGGCAGCGGTGATCGCTCCGATCTCGCAGATCGATGATTTGGACGAGAACAAGTCGTATGTTATCGCCAAGAATGGAAAACCGGGTCCGGTTTGTGAGTCGCTTTACAATAAATTGCGTGCGATCCAGTATGGTGATGAGCCTGATAATTATGGTTGGGTAACCGTTATTGAGTAAATTTCGGATAAGCATAAGGGATAGGATATGAGGAATGCTCCTCATATCCTATTTTAGGTTTATATGGATGATTGTCCTTTTTACCTATTTAGAAATGATATTTTTGTTGTTAAATTGTAAACTCCGCATTGCAATTACACGAAAGTTACCTATCTTTGTACGCTGATAATTCTCAAATTATTGCGATAGGAAAAAGTGGAATCATTCTTTCGGACACATAAATATTTGGTTGAGCATCTTTATGCCCCGGTTCGGAGAGGGTTGATGGATGAGATCGACTGGAATAACCGGCTTATTGGCATAAAGGGATCGCGGGGAGTCGGGAAGACGACATTCCTGTTGAATTATGCCCGTGAGTGTTATGGGGCAGACAATAAGAAATGTCTTTATGTGAACCTGAATCATTTTTATTTTACGGAACGGACATTGGTGGACTTCGCGGAGGAGTTCAGGGCGAAAGGAGGTAAGGTGCTCCTGATCGACCAGGTGTTCAAGTATAACGACTGGTCGCGAGAGCTGCGCTATTGTTACGATAATTTTGAGGATTTGCGGATTGTATTCTCCGGATCGTCGGTGATGCGGCTTAAGGAGGAGAATCCGGATCTGGCGGGTAAGGTTGCCTCTTATAACTTGAGAGGTTTCTCATTCAGGGAGTACCTGAACTTGATGGCGGGTACGGATTTCCCGGCGGTATCATTTGACGAGGTCATGCGTGACCATGCGCCGATCGCCAAGGATATCTGTTCGAAGGTGAAGCCGATGGCCTACTTCCAGGATTACCTGCATCACGGCTTTTACCCCTTTTTCCTGGAGAAACGTAATTTCTCCGAGAATTTGCTGAAAACGATGAACATGATGCTGGAGGTGGATGTTCTTTATATTAAGCAAATCGAGCAAAGTTATTTGCCAAAACTCAGGAAATTGCTTTATTTGCTGGCGACGACGGCACCCTGTACGCCCAACGTGAGCCAGTTGAGCAAGGATATCGAGACTTCGCGTGCCACTGTCATGAATTATATAAAGTACCTGGCGGATGCCCGGCTGGTGAATATGCTGTACAGGGAAGGGGAGTCCTTCCCGAAGAAGCCCGCCAAGGTTTATATGTACAATTCGAACCTGATGTATCCGATCCGGCCGATGGCGGTGAATCCGCAAGCGGTTCGTGAGTCGTTCTTCTATAACCAGTTGTTGAAAGACAATAAGATTAATGAGGGAACGAGAAACGCGGTCTTTAAGGTCAATCACGCATACGATTTCAGGGTCGAGGAGAATATGCGGGTACGGAATAATCCGGACTTGTATTATGCGATAGATAAGGTTGAGGTTGGGACCGATAATATGATCCCGCTTTGGCTTTTTGGTTTTTTGTATTGAATTTGAGAGAAATCTTTAAATACTAATAGTTAGTTTATAGATCTATGGCAAAAGAAAAGAAATTTATTACATGTGATGGTAATGAGGCTGCCGCTCATATCTCGTATATGTTTAGTGAGGTTGCGGCGATCTATCCTATTACACCATCATCAACGATGGCGGAGCACGTCGATGAGTGGGCTGCCGCCGGTCGCAAGAACATCTTTGGCGAGACCGTGATGGTGCAGGAGATGCAATCTGAGGCGGGTGCTGCTGGTGCGGTTCACGGTTCATTGCAGGCTGGTGCCTTGACAACAACTTACACTGCTTCTCAGGGTCTGTTGTTGATGATCCCGAACATGTACAAGATCGCGGGTGAGCTGTTGCCTTGCGTATTCCATGTTTCGGCCCGTACGTTGGCTTCTCACGCGTTGTGTATCTTTGGCGACCATCAGGATGTGATGTCTTGCCGTCAGACAGGTTTCGCTATGTTGGCGGAAGGTTCCGTACAGGAGGTTATGGATTTGGCGGGTGTCGCTCACTTGTCTACGATCAAGTCTCGCGTGCCGTTTATCAACTTCTTCGATGGTTTCCGTACTTCTCATGAGATCCAGAAGATCGAGAAGTTGGAGAACGAGGATCTGGCTCCGCTTATCGACCAGAAGGCATTGGCTGAGTTCCGTGCTCGTGCGTTGAACCCGATGAAGCCGGTCGCTCGTGGTATGGCTGAGAACCCGGATCATTTCTTCCAGCACAGAGAGTCTTCTAACTCATTCTATGAGGCAGTTCCCGCGATTGTAGAGGAGTACATGAACGAGATCTCTAAGATCACTGGCCGTAAGTATGGCTTGTTCGACTATTATGGCGCTGAGGACGCTGAGCGTGTGATCATCGCGATGGGTTCTGTAACGGAGGCCGCTCGTGAGGCTATCGACTACTTGACAGCTAAGGGTGAGAAAGTAGGTTTGGTATCTGTTCACTTGTATCGTCCGTTCTCCGCTAAGCACTTCTTGGCAGCTGTTCCTAAGACCGCTAAACGTATCGCCGTTCTGGATCGTACGAAAGAGCCGGGCGCTAATGGTGAGCCGTTGTATCTTGACGTGAAGGATAGCTTCTATGGTGTTGAGAACGCTCCGTTGATCGTTGGTGGCCGTTATGGTTTGGGTTCTAAGGATACGACTCCGGCTCAGATCCTGGCTGTTTACGAGAACTTGGCGATGGCAATGCCGAAGAACCAGTTCACGATCGGTATCGAGGATGATGTTACTTTCACTTCTCTGCCTAAGAAAGAGGAGATCGCCTTGGGTGGCGAGGGCATGTTCGAGGCTAAGTTCTATGGTTTGGGTGCTGACGGTACGGTGGGCGCAAACAAGAACTCTATCAAGATCATTGGTGACAACACCAATAAGTATTGCCAGGCTTACTTCGCTTACGACTCTAAGAAGTCAGGTGGTTTCACTTGTTCTCACTTGCGTTTCGGTGATACTCCTATCCGTTCTACTTACTTGGTAAACACTCCGAACTTCGTTGCTTGCCACGTTCAGGCTTACCTGCACATGTACGACGTAACCCGCGGCTTGCGTAAGAACGGCTCTTTCTTGCTGAACACCATCTGGGAAGGCGAAGAGCTTGCCAAGAACCTGCCTAACAAGGTGAAGAAGTACTTTGCACAGAACAATATCACTGTTTACTATATCAATGCAACTAAGATTGCTCAGGAAATTGGTTTGGGTAACCGTACTAACACTATCCTGCAGTCTGCATTCTTCCGTATCACTGGCGTAATTCCAGTTGACCTGGCTGTAGAACAGATGAAGAAATTCATCGTGAAGTCTTACGGCAAGAAGGGTGAAGACGTGGTTAACAAGAACTACGCTGCCGTTGACCGTGGTGGTGAATACAAACAATTGACTGTTGACCCGGCATGGGCTAACCTGGAAGTTGAAGCTGCTGCTGCAAACAACGATCCGGCATTCATCAACGAAGTTGTTCGTCCTATCAACGCTCAGGATGGTGACTTGCTGCCAGTATCTGCATTCAAGGGTATCGAAGACGGTACATGGCATCAGGGTACAGCTAAATACGAAAAACGTGGTGTAGCTGCATTCGTTCCCGAATGGAATCCTGAAACTTGTATCCAGTGTAACAAGTGTGCATACGTTTGTCCTCACGCTGCTATCCGTCCGTTCGTACTGGATGCTGAAGAACAAGCTGGTGCTAACTTCCCGACTCTGAAAGCTGTAGGAAAACAGTTCGACGGTATGACATTCCGTGTACAGGTAGACGTTATGGACTGCTTGGGTTGCGGTAACTGTGCTGACGTTTGCCCGGGCAACCCGAAGAAGGGTGGAAAGGCTTTGACTATGAAGCCGCTTGAAACTCAGTTGGCTGAAGCTGCTAACTGGACTTACTGCGCTGACAACGTGAAGTCTAAACAGCACTTGGTAGACATCAAGGCTAACGTGAAAAACTCTCAGTTCGCTCAGCCGTTGTTCGAGTTCTCTGGAGCTTGCTCTGGTTGTGGTGAAACTCCGTATGTGAAACTGATTTCTCAGTTGTTCGGTGACCGTGAAATGGTTGCTAACGCTACTGGATGTTCTTCTATCTACTCTGGTTCAGTTCCTTCAACTCCTTACACAACTAACGAAAAAGGTCAGGGTCCTGCTTGGGCTAACTCATTGTTCGAAGACTTCTGCGAATTCGGTTTGGGTATGGAATTGGCTAACAAGAAACTGCGCAACCGTCTGGAAGAAGCTATGAAGTCTGCTATCGCAAACGAAGCTACTCCGGCAGAATACAAGGAAGCATTCCAGGAATGGATTGACGGCCGCAACGATGCTGATAAGAGCAAAGCTGCTGCTGAAAAGATTATTCCGTTGGTAGAAGCTGCAAAAGACAAGTGTGCTGCTTGCGCTACTATCGCTGAATTCAAAGACTATCTGGTAAAACGCTCACAGTGGATTATCGGTGGTGACGGTGCTTCTTACGATATAGGTTACGGAGGTCTTGACCATGTAATCGCTTCTGGCGAAGATGTAAACATCCTGGTATTGGATACTGAAGTTTACTCTAACACTGGTGGTCAGTCTTCTAAGGCTACTCCGCTGGGTGCTATCGCTAAGTTTGCTGCTTCTGGTAAACGCGTTCGCAAGAAAGACCTGGGTATGATTGCTACTACTTACGGTTACGTTTACGTAGCTCAGATTGCAATGGGTGCTGACCAGGCTCAGACTTTGAAAGCTATCCGCGAAGCTGAAGCATATCCTGGACCATCATTGGTTATCGCATACGCTCCATGTATCAACCACGGTTTGAAAGCTGGTATGGGTAAATCTCAGGCTGAAGAAGCTAAGGCTGTAGAATGTGGTTACTGGCACTTGTGGCGCTTCAACCCGGCTCTGGAAGAAGAAGGTAAGAATCCGTTCTCACTCGACTCTAAAGAACCGAACTGGGAAGGCTTCCAGGATTATCTGAAGGGTGAAGTTCGTTTCGCATCTGTAATGAAACAATACCCGACAGAAGCTGCTGACTTGTTCGCTGCTTGCGAAGATATGGCTAAGAAACGTTATGCTTCTTACAAGCGTATGGCTGCAATGGACTGGAGCGACGAAAAAGCTGAATAATTTATTTTAGCATATAATCAACGAAAAACGGCTGCCTGCAAAGGTGGCCGTTTTTTTGATTACAAGCTTTTTCTTATGTTTGCATTGAATTATCAATAACGAAAAGCTTTATGAAATACTTAATTGTTTCCGACATACACGGATGCCTTCCTGCATTAGAAAAAGTCCTGCAGTTTTACCAGGCACATCACTTTGATATGCTCATTATTTTGGGAGATATATTGAATTACGGGCCACGTAACGGACTTCCTGAGGGACTCAATCCAAAAGGTATTGCAGAGAAACTAAATGAAATGGCAGGAGAAATCGTAGCAATACGAGGAAATTGTGATTCTGAAGTAGACCAGATGTTGCTGAACTTCCCTATTTTATCAGATTACACATTAATCGTAGATAATGGCAAGAAGTTATTCCTCACCCACGGGCACATCTACAATGAAGAAAAACGCCCGCAAAATGGATATGATGCCTTTTTCTACGGACATACCCATTTATGGAAACTGGAAAGAACGGCAAACGGCATCATCTGTAACACGGGTTCCATTACCTTCCCCAAAGGAGGCAACCCTCCCACTTTTGCTAGCTATGAAAATGGGAAAATCACTATATACCATCTAAATGGCGAAATACTGAAAGAAATTCCACTATAAGAATGGAAAAGGGCATAAAAAAGGCTGCCAACCTATCGTAACCCATAACAGACAATACATACATTACGATTCGGAAGGCAGCCACTCCCCATCTTATTGAATTATAGCAATAGACAAGATATATTACAGTTCAGAAAATGGCTTTGGTTTTCCACCCAAAGGGAAAGAGATTCCCAAGAAACCATTCACTGATTTAGAATTACCTCCAAAGAACATATAGTCGGTTCCTACAAACAACGGACCCAACTTCACCGCTAGACCAATTGACTTACCACTTGCTTGAATCGGAGAGTAACTAATAGCTGCATTCAGCCAGTTCTTCGGACGGAATGTGGCCAAGAAAGTCAATTCATTCAATGTTTTGGGCTCTGCAAAACGAGCGGTGTACATAGCACCTACACTCAGCTTATTATTCAACAATCCATATTCTCCAGCCAATAACAGTGTAGAATACAAACGGGTTTTTGTCTTTACCTTTTCAGGTGAACCTTCTTCAAAATCAAAACGTTCGAACGACAAGAAATCACCGCCAATATAACGATCATAATTCTCTGAATTAATGGTCACTTCATCTCCTCCACTCACCGTAGCTACAGTTGTTTCGCTTTCCTTCCATTTCAGGAAACCTAAATCGAGAATAGAAGCTGATACGGTCAGGTTATCCCATACTTTATAACTTGCTCCTAAATCAATACCAAAACCTGAACCTGCAATACCTAAGTCGCCTGCATCCAAGTCAAAGTCATCGATCATTCCATCGTTATCGAAAGTCATCCCCCCGCCTTTCAGTGTAGTAATTACGTTACCATTCGCAGAATAATCGTAATGTGCTCCATACCAATCAGAAGGAGAAAGTTCGCCACGAGACTCATAATCTGCATAATTTGTATATTGAGGATTCGGAACATCCAAATTCAAATCAAACTGATTGATGTTCATTTCTGCACGAGCCAGACCTAACAACACTTTTACACGTCCACCTACAGTCAATTTTTCTGTAATACGGCGAGAGTATCCCAAACCAACTTCAGCGTATGCCTTCATGTTCAGTGTCTGATTTGACAAGCTATAGCTTTGATTAGTTCCTGCCACATCCTCCAATGCAAAACCATTCATCGTACGCATCATAGAGAACATATCCTTTGCCAATGCCGCACCGAAATCAGCACGCAAGCCTACATTTACACTCCAGAATCCTTTACCTCTATACCAGCCAAAAGAAAGAATATCTGTGTTCAAGTTTACATTCAAACGGTTATCAGCCTTTAAACGGTCAAACAACTTGTCATTTGAATATAAGTCACTTCCAGAATCCATAAGGTCAATAATGTCACTTGTTCCCAACACATTAGAAGAAGCAGACATGTTAAATGAGCCAATAATCGGCATATTAAAATATCCTTTGGTAGGCTGCAATCCCGGATTCAATTGTAAACGGGCACTTGTTCCCTCCATAAAATAGGAAGAACGTAAATACTGAGCTTGTGCCGCTCCCCCCAACATCATCATGCCCCCCAAAAGAAGCAAACCTTTATATCCCAATTTTCCCATAATGAATTTTATTTAGTAAATTTTAATGCAAAAATAAAAATATCTATATCAAAGAAGAAACAGGGAAATATGACTTGCCGACCAAATATCACATCTTCCACACTAAACAAACGTTTTTTGCTACTAAGTGGTCAAAAAACATTTTATTACAATTGGCAAAAACGCTCCATCATTTCCTTACGATACTTTTTAGAGACCTGAAGTTCATCCACATTATTAAACGGAGGATACATCACGCACTGGCATCCCTGCACCATCAGTAAATAATTCATATTGATAATATACGACTGATGAATCTGCACAAAAGCAGTATCATACGCACACAAATTCTCAGCCCTGGTATTTCGCTTTAAAGGAATAAAAGTACCATTTGCCAAAGCTACCTCCCAAATTTTACGATCGGAAATATAACGGAAATATCCTATATCAGATACACGCAATACACGCAAATCTCCGACCGGAGTGACTACCATAAATGATTTCTCAGCTCCATGACCTGTATCTGCCAGAAAAGTGGTTGAATTTTTCATATTGCCTTCACCACGTAAACGTCCCAACACAACAGAAAGCTCTTCTGAATCAACAGGCTTCAACAGAAAATCAAAGGCATAACTACGCAAGGCATCTATCAGATACTTGTTGTATGCGGTATAAAAAACAATATGCATATCCCAATTTTGCTGTTCATGCACTTTTATGGCCAAATCCATCCCTAACATGTCCGGAAGTTCTACATCCAGAAATAACAAATCCGGACGTTCTTTTTCAAGTAAACGAATTCCGGCCTTTCCATTACAGGCTATACCCTCTACTGAAATCCATGGATATTTCTTCAACTCAAAGCAAAGATTATCAATGGCAGTTTCTTCGTCATCTATAATGACTGTTCTTATTTTATCATTCATGTTTTTCTAGTTTTCTTTAATTGATATGAATAATTCAAAGGAATCACAAAGCGTACTTCACACCCCATTTCTTTTTCTTCCCCGACTAACACATTATTGATTTTCATTTGAATAGGGCGTGAGTTATATATGTTTAATAATTGAATAGTCTGTGTGATGACTTTCATTCCAGTGCCAGTTCCATGGTTTACGCTTACTTTCCGGTACCCTCCTCCATTATCAGATACCACAATTTCAACCTGATTATCAAGTAGCAGACATACTTGTATACGCAACAATCGTTTTCCTTCTTTTAATCTCAGTCCATGCTTTATGGCATTCTCTACAGGAATCTGCAGCAACATGGATGGAACTTTCACCGCCTTCAAATCTATCTTGCAGTCCAAATCCAGCTGGTAATCGAAATCTTTTCCTAATGATTCCTTTTCCAGTTCCACATACGTATCCACAAACTCCAATTCATCTGCCAACGATACAGCCAGACAATCGGTCAATTCCAGATTCCGGCGTATCAGTTTGGTCAATCCAATCAGATTCCGGCTTTCCTCCTCTCCTTTATGAAGATTCATTTCACGATTCAACACATTAAAAATGAAATGAGGAGAAATCCGGTTTCGTACATTCTCCAGTCGCAAGGAAGTCATCGCATTTTGCATACGCCACTGTTCCCTGTCACGCAACCGTTTTCGATACAACACGATGACAGAAACCACAGCTACCAACAGGAAACCTCCACCTACAATCATATACAGCCATTGATAGAGCTGAAGTACCTGATTCTCCTTTTCCCGAATAAAAATCTCCTTCTTCATCAAGGTACTGTCCTGTGTATACTTCAATTTAATTTCTGCAGCCCGCATCTTCACCCTTTCATTACGAATGGAGTCATCTATATGATGATTTTCTTCCAAAAAGTGATATGCACGTTCATAATCTCCCACCTTTTCGAAATAACGCTGCAAATAACGATTACGAACGTGAATCATATTGGGCTCTACATTCTCATATTTTACGGCATGCTTCAAACGTTCTCTGGCCAATGCTACGTTTCCCTGCTTCAATGCCAGTTCCATAAGCTGTGTATCAATGCAATACAAGGCTGTAGCATGATGAATAGAATCAAAGAATCCCCTACATTTTTGCAAATAGTAAGAAGCCGAATCCAGACGATTCAACATTAGAAAGATTTCTCCCAAATTAATCATGGTCAGATTTCTCTCAAAAGTCATATCCGGATACTGGTTTACCACCTCCAGCGAGCGGCGGAAATACCCTAACGCCGTTTTATAATCTTGCCGATAATAATAAGAATTTCCCCTGTTGTTCAGATAAATATGTTTCTCAAAAGGGTGCATTTTATCATAATAGCGCGATGCCAAATCATAATAATAATCACACAGCGCAAAATCTCTTAATTCCATATTCACTTGAGCCAAGCCGTAATAAGCAGGGAATCGTTGCTCATCGGGCATATTCAGAGAATCCGAAATTGACAAGGAACGGTTATACCAGAAAGAACCTAAATCATAACGCCCCTGCTTCACAAACACATCTGCCAGATTCAGACAAATATCCGGAAGAGACTCTCTCTTTCCTCCCCGACTGGCATATTCAAAAGCTTTCTGAAAACAGAAACTGGCAGAATCTATCTGCGAAGTACGGACAAACAAATTCCCCCGGGCATTATAAATCAAAGCATACAGCTGATAAACATCTTTATTTTTCGCTGTTCTGTCGCAAAAAGCAGCAACCTTGTCGAGCAAATAAGATGCAGAATCAAGCTTAAAAGACAAAAAGTACCCTCTTACTTTCAAAAAAAGCAAGCGATAATACATCATACTGTCTTTTAACGATGGAAGCGCATTATCTACCATCCGGGAAACTTGTTCCGGAGAATCAACGGAGGCTTGCTCCATTTGCTGATAAAGCATTTCAAAAGAGTCTTTCGAGCTCTTTTTCTCCTGGCGCATACAACCCATCATAATGGGCAATACAAAACAAAAGCTCCATATACCCACTATAAAATATCTCATTTTTAAACTCATACCTCTACCCCTTATTCATAAAAACAAAAATACGTAAAACTATTTAGGAGACCAAACAACTCATTTTTTTTCATTGAAGCCTCAAAAAGAGTTTTACGGATAGACAAAACACCATAAATATACATTTTTTATTCCAATTAATCTATGACAAATGTCCGATAAATTACTTAATTCTTACCTGAATTCCCCCGCGTTTGCAGAGAAATATGTACATTTGCAGTAGAATCAAGAACTATTATACGCAAATGAACGGTAAATCCTCTTACGAATTGCCAGACTTATCCTGCTCCATGGGAGCACATTTAGGCATTCAGTTCCTCGAAATGGAAGAGGGATATGTGAAAGCACAAATGCCGGTAGATGAAAGAACTTGCCAGCCATTTGGCATACTTAACGGAGGAGCGTCTCTGGCTCTTGCAGAAATCGTAGCCGGACATGGCTCCATTCCATTGTGCAGTGCAAATGAAATGCCTTGCGGCATCCAGGTAAGTGCCAACCACCTCCAGATGGTTCCGAAAGGAGAATTTGTAATTGCCACCGGACGCCTCATCCACCGCGGACGCACATCTCACCTGTGGAATGTAGATATCACCAATCAGGAAGGAAAGTTAATTTCCACCGCACGCATCGTCAATCAAATAGTCAAAAAACGGCCATGAATACACCGGAAACTATATATCATCAGCTCCTTGATTCATTTACCAGCAGCCATGTCTGCTTTGCATTATACCGCCTTCCCTGGACAGACGAACCTATTCTCATCATGCAGGAAGAAGGAGAGCCTGAATATATCCACAGTCTGAATGAGCTGAACCAGAAAAAAGGATTTCTTCTTTCTCCATTTCAGTTTACTCCAGCGCATCCGGCTGTACTCATCCGCCCGGACATACAGGCACACGACTGGGAAGAAATTAAATCTGCCTTGCAAGGATGGATGACACGCCACCCTCAGCAAGCCGCTATATCTCATTCCATTGCAGCATCACCAGATTCGCATATTACTTCCGAAAAAGAAGAAAAAGACTTGTACACTGAAACATTCAGCCGCTTCATCCTGCCACTCAAGGAGAAGCAGTTCCGTAAACTTGTACTGTCCCGCAGTACAACTCACACGCTGAATGAGCAGTTTTCTCCGCTTTCGGCTTTCATACAGGCCTGCAACAGCTATCCTCGCATGATGATTTCGCTATGTCACACCCCTTCCACCGGTGCGTGGATAGGCAGTACACCTGAAATTATCCTCAGCGGTCACGAAAAAGACTGGCACACAGTAGCACTGGCAGGAACTATGCCCATGCAAGGAGAAGTTATGCCCACCGAATGGAGCAAAAAGAACAAAGAGGAACAAGCATTTGTAGGAGATTACATCCGCAAAGCCATCAAGAAATTCGGCAGCAAAATCACGGAAAAGGGACCATATACAGCCCGTGCCGGCCAATTGGTTCATCTGAAAACCGATTTCCATTTCTGCCTGAAAGATACAGCTCATTTAGGCGATGTACTGCAAGAATTACATCCCACCCCGGCAGTGTGCGGCTTACCCAAAGAGGAAGCCTACCAGTTCATCCTACAGACGGAGCCTCACAACCGCCTTTTCTATTCCGGCGTTATCGGATGGATAGATCCGGAAGGAGACACTACCCTCTATGTCAACCTGCGGTGCATGCATATTGAGGGAAAAACCGCTACGTTATATGCCGGAGGAGGTATCCTTCCAGAATCCACAGCTGATACTGAATGGGAAGAAACGCAGCAAAAAATGAATACCATGCGAAATATCCTGTAAATCTAACATATTTAGAAATCATGTATACTGACAAAAAAAATATACTTCAGCTTGTAGCTTTACTAAAAGCGCACCGGATACAAAAAATTGTGCTCTGCCCCGGAAGCCGAAACATTCCTATCGTACAAACACTGGTCAATATTCCGGAATTTACCTGCTATCCCGTGACAGACGAACGAAGTGCAGGCTTTTTTGCCTTGGGACTGGCACTGAACGGAGGTAGCCCGGCTGCCATTTGCTGCACATCAGGTACGGCCTTGCTTAACATCCATCCGGCCGTAGCCGAAGCGTTCTACCAGCAGGTACCGCTTGTCGTCATTTCGGCCGACCGTCCTGCCGCATGGATCGGACAGATGGACGGACAGACACTTCCTCAGCCTGGCGTATTCGGAAGCCTGGTGAAAAAATCTGTCAACCTGCCGGAAGTGCAGAGTGAAGAAGACGAATGGTACTGCAACCGCCTCATCAATGAGGCACTCATGGAACTTGACCATCACGGGAAAGGACCTGTACACATCAATGTACCTATCAGTGAACCGTTTTTCAAGCTACCGGTCACGGAACTTCCCGAAGCACGCGTCATTACCCGCTATCAGGGACTGAACGTATACAACAAGGATTACCAGCCACTCATCGACCGCTTGAACCGCTACCAGCGACGGATGGTCGTAGTGGGACAAATGAACCTGATTTATTTGTTCGACAAGAAATACACCAAGATGCTTTACAAGCATTTTGCGTGGTTTACCGAGAATATCAGTAACCAGACGATTCCGGGCATGCCTATCCGCAACATCGAACCACTGCTCTGCTCCATGGATTTCGAATCCCAGCAGAAGATGCGTCCGGAGTTACTGATTACTTACGGAGGTCATATCATCTCCAAACGACTGAAGAAATTCCTCCGCCGTCATCCGCCGGTAGAACACTGGCACGTGGCTACTGACGGACAGGTAGCCGACCTTTTCGGCTCACTGACTACCGTGATTGAGATGGACCCGTTTGAGTTCTTAGAAAAGATTGCCCCGATGATGGACAGCCGCACACCAGAATACCCCCGCACATGGGAGGCTCTGTCGAAGAATATTCCGCAAGCCGTATTCCCCTACTCCGAAATGAGTGCCATCGGGAAAGTCATCAATCACCTGCCGACTCCTTGTTCCCTTCACCTGGCCAACAGTTCCACTGTGCGCTACGCCCAGCTGTTCTCTCTACCGAACGACGTGGAGGTGTTATCCAACCGGGGAACCAACGGTATCGAAGGCTCTTTATCTACTGCCATCGGCTACGCTACGGCGTCCGACAAGCTCAACTTCATCTTCATCGGCGACCTGAGTTTCTTCTATGACATGAACGCACTCTGGAATGCCAACTATGGAAGCAACGTACGCATCCTGCTCCTCAATAACGAAGGGGGAGAAATATTCCATGCGCTTCCGGGACTGGAAATGGCAGACAGCAGCCGGCGCTTCATTACGGCCACTCACCGCACTTCCGCCAAAGCATGGGGCGAAGACCGGGGATTCCAATATCTTCCTGTACACAATGAAGAAGAACTAGACCAGGCGGTAGAGGTATTCACCCAGCCATCCATTACCTCACAGCCCATGCTGATGGAGGTCTTTACAGAAAAGGACAAGGACATCGAACACCTGAAAACGTATTATCACAACCTAAAAAAATAGCAATATGTCACAACCCAGAGAATGGAAAACCATCAAGGAATACCAGGATATTCTTTTTGAGTTTTATAATGGAATCGCCAAGATTACCATCAACCGCCCGAGATACCGCAATGCATTCACTCCGACCACCACTACTGAAATCAGTGACGCATTGTATTACTGCCGTGAGTGTCAGGACATCAATGTCATCGTACTAACAGGAGCTGGCGACAAGGCTTTCTGCTCCGGAGGCGACATGCACGTGAAAGGCCACGGCGGATACGTAGGTACTGACGGCGTTCCCCGTCTGAATGTGCTCGACGTACAGAAACAGATTCGTTCCATCCCGAAACCGGTGATTGCCATGGTCAACGGATATGCCATCGGTGGCGGACATGTGCTTCACGTAGTCTGCGACCTGACCATTGCGTCTGAAAACGCCATCTTCGGTCAGACAGGGCCTCGCGTGGGCAGCTTCGATGCCGGATTTGGTTCTTCTTATCTGGCTCGTATCGTAGGCCAGAAGAAAGCCCGCGAAATCTGGTTCCTCTGCCGCCAGTATTCTGCACAGGAAGCACTGGATATGGGACTGGTCAACAAAGTCGTACCGTTCGACCAGCTGGAAGATGAAGTGGTAGAATGGGCTGAAACCATGATGCAGCACAGTCCGCTCGCTCTGCGAATGATTAAAGCCGGACTCAATGCAGAACTTGATGGACAGGCTGGTATTCAGGAACTCGCCGGTGACGCAACCATGCTTTACTACATGACGGAAGAAGCACAGGAAGGTGGAAAAGCGTTCCTCGAAAAGCGGAAACCCGACTGGAGCAAATACCCTAAATTCCCCTGATTATTCTCTCATCTCATTTTTTATCGGACAGAAAGCAGAAACCACTTCCGCTTTCTGTCCGCTTTTATTCCCTTCACAACAGACCAATATGTACACACTGAAAATCATTCCGCGCACACTTCATTTCAAACAACCGGCCGGTACTTCACGCGGGGTATATCACACCCGGCAGGTATGGTATCTGCTACTTACCGACACTGAAACCGGACAATATGGCGTAGGGGAATGTGCTCCGCTGCCCGCGTTAAGCTGCGACGACCTGCCTGATTATCCTCGCCTGCTAGCTGAAATCTGTGAGAAAACAGCCGCAAATGGCTACATTGATTATGAAGCACTTCGTCCTTACCCCTCTATATTATTCGGACTGGAAACCGCATTTGCCCATCTGCAGGCCAACAGTCTGCAGTTTTGGAATACCCCTTTCAGTCGCGGTGAACAAGGTATTCCTATCAACGGACTCATCTGGATGGGAAATTTCGATGAAATGTACCGCCGCATAGAAGAAAAGATGAAAGCCGGATTCCGGTGCATCAAGGTGAAAATCGGAGCCATTGAATTTGAACGTGAACTGGAACTGCTGGCTCACATCCGTCACCATTTCTCAGCTGCCGACATCGAACTCCGGGTAGATGCCAACGGAGCCTTCAGTCCTAAAGATGCCTTACGGAAACTGACACAGCTGAACGAATTTCAGCTCCACTCCATCGAACAGCCCGTACGCGCCGGCCAATGGGAAGTCATGAAAGAGCTGTGTGCCACTTCGCCCTTCCCCATCGCACTGGATGAAGAACTGATTGGAGTAAATGAAACGGAACGGAAAATCCAGCTGTTGGATACCATCCGCCCACAATACATCATCCTAAAGCCGTCCTTGCACGGAGGTATCCAGGGAAGCAAAGAATGGATTACATTGGCTCAGGAAAGAGGCATAGGCTATTGGGTAACCTCCGCCTTAGAATCCAATATCGGGCTCAACGCCATCGCACAGTGGTGTGCCACTCTCCAGCCTGAAATGCCTCAGGGGCTGGGCACCGGTATGCTTTTCACCGACAACATTGACTACCCGCTGCACATTGAAGGCGACTGTCTATGGTTCCACCCTGAAGAAAAGACACCCGATTTCCCGACTTATCTGCAAACCATCTGACATGAACGCCACTCCATTTATTACAGAAATAGCCCGTCAGTCCATCTTGATTGACGGGAAATGCTACACTGCTCATGAAGTCCGGATACCTGAAGGCGAATCACAAAGCCTGCTGCAAAAACGATTCTATGCGGAATATGGAACAGACAGCTTTCAGGCCTCACTTGCCGATTTCTTAGCAGAATGGTTTGACGACAACACCACCGTATTGGTGCATACCTCCGGCTCCACCGGAACGCCCAAACCCCTCCAAGTAGAGAAACAGCGCATGATGCAGAGTGCCATGCTGACAGTCCGTTTTTTAGGCCTGAATCAAGGAGACACCGCCTTACTTTGCATGCCTCTGAAATACATTGCCGGAAAAATGGTGGTCGTCCGTGCGTTGGTAGCCGGCCTGAATCTGCTACCTGTTACTCCTTGCGGACATCCTTTGGCAGAAATAAATGCCGCTCCTGAGTTTGCCGCCATGATACCCATGCAGGTGTACAACTCACTACAAGTACCAGCCGAAAAGGAATGCCTGAAACAAGTACGTCATCTCATTATCGGCGGCGGAGCAATAGACAACACATTAGCCACGGAATTAACGTCATTTCCTCATGCCGTATGGAGCACCTACGGAATGACCGAAACTCTTTCGCACATCGCCCTGCGACGACTGAACGGACCGGATGCCTCCGACTGGTACACCCCCTTCCAGGGAGTCAAGGTCTCACTCTCTCCGGAAAACACCCTGACCATTGAAGCACCAGCCGTTTGTGCGGAGAAACTGACCACAAACGACATCTGTGAGTTCAATGCCCAGGGACAGTTTCATATCTTAGGACGGAAAGACAATACCATCAACACCGGAGGAGTAAAGGTACAGATTGAGCAGGTAGAAAATGCACTGAAAACTGCGCTGCCAGTTCCTTTCATGGTGACTGCCGTACCCGACCCCAAATTTGGAGAACGCATCGTCCTGCTACTGGAAAGCGAAGAAAATACCGATGTATCCCCTCTGTTAGCACAGGCTTACAACCAGCTTCCGGTCTATTGGCGACCGAAACAGACCTTCTTTGTCCAGCATCTTCCACAAACCGAAACCGGAAAACCTGACCGTGCCACCGCACGAAAAGTGGCCCAAGAAATCGCAAGCGCGAAAAAGAAATAAGTGAAAATCCCCTTGTATATGAGCATTTGATTCTTTAACTTTGTTTAAAATTCAAATGCTCATTTTTTTTACTGACATCAAAACTATGGAAGAATACACTTTCCTCGCCCCCTTGCTGCTGACTATCGGGGGACTCATTATCGGAGCAATACTGAAATCCTTGCTCAAACACAGCCGCCTGCCCTACACGGTGGGGCTATTTGCCATTGGAATCATTTTAGGAGTCATGAACCGTACCGGCGTTTTTCAATCGCTGCCGGAACTGCATGATGCGGTCAGTTCCGTCGCCAACATCAATCCCGACTTGATTCTTTATCTTTTCCTGCCTATCCTGATATTCGATGCAGCCTACGAACTCAACCTGCACATTTTCAAGAAGACATTGGCCAACGCCACCCTGTTGGCGGCACCGGGACTTATTATCTGCATGCTGCTCACGGGTGCCCTCATGATGGGAGTAGCAACCTTCATCCCCGGTTTTGAATCGTGGACATGGGCATTTGCACTGATGTTCGGAGCCTTGATCAGTGCCACCGACCCGGTAGCCGTAGTAGCCCTGCTGCACGAGTTGAAAACCAGCAAACGCTTCTCTACCCTTGTCGATGCGGAATCCCTGCTGAACGATGGTACAGGCATCGTCTGCTTCATGCTTTTCTTCGGGGCATACGCTGCCGGAGAAGCCACTCACGCCTCTCCTGTCATTACGTTTATCCGTGAAGTGGGCCTCAGTACCCTTTTAGGATTTCTGTTGGCACGAATTGTCATCTGGTTCATCACACGCATCAACTCGGAAGAGATGGTACAGAACAGTGTTATCATCTTAGCGGCTTACCTCACCTTCATTCTCTCCCAATATTATCTTGGCGTATCGGGAGTGATTGCCCTCGTGGCTTTCGGACTGACCGTCACTTACGTAGGAAAACCCCGGTTGAAACCGCAGGTGAATACGTTCATGGAGCATTTCTGGGAATTGCTGACCTACATAGCCAATACCCTGATTTTTATCTTAGTGGGAGTAGTCATTGCCGAAAAAGTGGATTTCTCCTGGGGAGCATTAGGCGTGCTGATACTTATCTATATCGCCCTTAACCTTATCCGCTTTGCCATGATTATGTTGCTTTACCCAGTCATGAAGCGCTTGGGATACGGACTGACCAAACGCGAATCAGCCATCCTTACCTGGGGAGGGTTGCGCGGTGCATTGGCCATGACCTTGGCCCTGATGGTATCTTATACCCCGGCTATTCCGGAGGACATCCGCAGCCAGGTATTGTTCTTCACGGCCGGCATCGTTACCCTGACACTCTGCATCAATGCCACCACCATGCGCGCACTGCTGAACCGTTTGGGACTGACTCACGTGCCTTCTGCACGTACCATGTTGGCCTACCGCATTGAGAAGTCAATACGCGACAATTCCGAAAAATACCTGGAAGGATTGAAAAAAAGAGACGCCTTAGAAGGAGCCAACTGGCACAAAGTGGAAAGTTACATGACCGCACAACCGCAAGAGCCGGCCAAGAATCCACAAAACAAAGCCATGCTGCCGGAAATCCGTCTGCGTGTATTGGATAAGGAAAAGGCCATCTGCCGGGAAATCTATGAAGAAGGAGTCATCTCCAAGCCCGTATTCCTCCGGCTCATGAACTCGCTGGATGAATTGTATGACCACGACGGGAACTACCCGCTGAACGTCCGCACTTCCATTTTCAAGTTCTGCCAGCGTACAGACCTGCTGAACACACTGCGGAACATTCCTTACCTGCAGAATTGGATGACCTTCTATTTCCGCGAACGCATCACGGTAGTGTACGACTTAGGCCGTGGCTTCATCATTCTTCAGAAAGGAAGCCTAAAACTGCTGGACGACCTGCGTGCCTCAGAATGGGTAACCGGCGAACAGGACTCCGTGTTAGACACATTACGGGAAGAAATAAATGACAACATCAATCGCATGAGTGCCTTTATCAATAATCTGGCTGACAATTTCCCCAAAGCATACGGCCATGCACTGACCATCAAGTCCATCCGTATGCTGCTGAGCAATGAACGCCGCACCGTGAAACAGCTAATCAACAACGGTATGCTTTCCGAGAAGGATGCAGAAAGGCTATTAGATGATATTGATGAACGTACCGACGAAATCAATTCCTTCAGCCACACCTTCACCGCTTCTTTCCTGCGCTGGCTGTTCTTCATCAAGAAAAAGAAAGTCTATCGCAACTAAATAAGGAAAAAGGAAGTTGCGCCCTCACAGGGCACAGCTTCCTTTTCCTATATAATCACTGCTTACTTCTCCCTGGTATTCAGGATGCCGCTGTAGCCAGACCACGGCATAAGAGCAGGTAGCTATCGCCTTCAGTCCTTTGCAGCGCCCGTAATCGTAGGCCGCCTTCACCAAAGCAGAAGCAATACCTTTTCCTCCGATGGCTTCCGGCACAATCGTGTGCCGAATATCCAACCCTTCGTCATGAATCTGATAAGCCACGTGGGCTCTATGTCCCTCCAGTTCCACATAGAACTCCTGTCGGGATGCATCATGTTTTACTTCCATAGTCCTTTTCATTTAACTGATTCTGTCACAAGATAGGCATTTTATCTTCCATGACCAAACGATGAGACTAAAATTCAGGAAAGCATCGCAACAAATACCTTAAATAAAACGATAGAAATTCAATATAAGTCCAGTTTTTTCAAAACGTTTTTTTACACTACTCTAAAATCATAGTTAAATTTACCTCGACACGTACGTGACGAGGTCTTGACACGTTCGTGCTGATGTCTCGACTCGTACGTGTCGAGACCTTGACAGCTACGTGTCGAGGTATTTTTGTATAAGCGTTTTTATTTCATCTCACACGCATTACAAAGAAATAAACCTACCACTAAAAAGAATCACATTTTTATTTCTATCTTTGCACAGATATAATTGAAACGCCATGCAAACAAGTGACAGTATCGTGATTATTCCTACTTACAATGAGAAGGAAAACATCGAGAATATAATCCGGGCAGTATTCGGACTGGAAAAGACATTCCATATTCTGGTCATCGAAGACAACTCTCCCGACGGAACGGCCGACATCGTACGCCGTCTGCAAAATGAATTTCCCGAACGTTTGTTCATGATTGAACGAAAAGGCAAACTCGGACTGGGTACAGCTTACATCACCGGCTTCAAATGGTCTATCGAAAAGGGATACGACTACATCTTTGAAATGGATGCCGACTTCAGCCATAACCCCAATGACCTGCCAAGACTTTACAAGGCTTGCCATGAAGAAGGGGCCGATGTATCCATCGGTTCACGCTATGTGAGCGGGGTCAATGTGGTGAACTGGCCTATGGGAAGAGTACTGATGTCCTACTTTGCCTCCAAATATGTGCGGTTCATTACCGGACTGCCCATTCATGACACTACTGCCGGCTTTGTATGTTACCGCCGGAAAGTGCTTGAAACCATCCATCTGGACCACATCCGTTTCAAAGGATATGCTTTCCAGATTGAAATGAAATTCACCGCCTTTAAATGCGGATTCCATATCACAGAAGTACCGGTCATCTTTATCAACCGCGAATTAGGTACTTCCAAGATGAACAGCAGCATCTTTGGAGAAGCCGTATTCGGCGTCATCCAACTGAAATGGGACAGCTGGTTCAAAAAATATCCTAAACACACTAATTGAAAAGGGTTATGAAACGTACATGGATACATCATGCAATCATCGTAAATGAAGGACGCCGTTTTGCCGGCTCCGTAGTGATTGAAGGAGAAAAAATACAGGAAGTCATTGAAGGCGACGGTGCTCCCGCTGCCGTATGTGACGAACTGATTGATGCGCAAGGATGCTTCCTGCTGCCGGGAGTGATAGACGACCATGTGCATTTCCGCGATCCGGGCCTTACACATAAGGCAGATATGGCTACCGAAACGGCTGCGGCTGCGGCAGGAGGAGTGACCTCGTTCATGGACATGCCCAACTGTAACCCGCAGACCACAACCCTGGAGGCACTGGAAAACAAGTTTAAGGATGCGGCTACCAAATGTATTGTCAATTATTCTTTCTATTTCGGAGCCACGAACAACAATGCCGACCAACTGAAGGCACTGGACAAAACACACGTATGCGGCGTGAAACTGTTCATGGGGGCCAGCACCGGAAACATGCTGGTAGACCGCATGGAAGCCTTGAAAAAAATATTCTCCGAAGCGGGCATGCTGATTGCCACCCATTGTGAAGACCAGCAGATTATCCGCGAAAATACCGAACGCTTCAAGCAGCAATATGGCGAAGACCTGGACATTTCTTTCCATCCGCTGATACGTAGTGAGGAAGCTTGTTACCATTCTTCGGCACTGGCCGTACAATTGGCGAAGGAAACGGGTGCCCGTCTGCACATCCTGCATGTCAGTACGGCACGCGAGTTAGGTCTGTTAGAAGACCGCCCACTCCACGAAAAGAAAATTACGGCAGAAGCCTGCGTATCGCACCTCATGTTCTGTGATGAAGACTATGCGCAATTCGGGGCACGCATCAAATGTAACCCCGGTATCAAGACAAAGGCCGATCGTGATGCGCTGAGAAAGGCTCTGACTACCAACCTGATTGACGTCATTGCCACCGACCATGCCCCCCACCTGTTGAGTGAAAAAGAAGGAGGAGCACTGAAAGCCGTATCGGGCATGCCGACCCTGCAGTTCTCACTGGTCAGCATCTACGAACTGGTACACGAAGGCATCCTGTCTATCGAACAGCTGGTACAGAAAATGTGTCATGCACCGGCCCAGCTTTACCAGATTAGCCAAAGAGGATTTATCCGACCGGGCTATCAGGCCGACCTGGTTCTGCTGAATCCGCATAAGGAATGGACCGTAACCACCGACTGCATTGAAAGCAAGTGTGGTTGGAGTCCGATGGAAGGCCGTACCTTCCATGCACAGGTAGAAAAGACATTTGTCAACGGCACAGTAGTTTACGAGAATGGAAAAGTAAACAAAGCGCACCGTGGACAAGCACTTCGGTTTGAACGTTAAAAGAAAGCGAATGAAAACAGACATCACGACCGTCCGTTACGACATACACGACCTGGCTGAATACATCAACTGGATTTATTTTTTCCACGCATGGGGTTTTCAGCCTCGTTACGCAGCCATTGCCGACATTCATGGGTGTGATGCCTGCCGCGCCGGGTGGCTGGCCTCATTTCCTGAAGCTGAACGTGCCAAAGCTGCCGAAGCCATGCAACTGCACAAAGAAGCGGTACGCATGCTGAACAAGATTGACGGGAAATACAAGGTCTATGCCATCTATCGCCTGATGGAAGCCAATGCCGAAGGCGACAACCTGTGGTTAGAGGACACTTTATTTCCTCTGCTCCGTCAGCAGACCCGCATCCGCCCCGACGACCCGTTTCTCTGCCTGAGTGACTTTGTGCGTCCCCTTTCTTCTGGCATCAAGGATACGGTAGGAGGATTCGCAACGACCATCGATCCGGCCATGGAAGAAGAATTCAGCCATGACGACTACCAGTCCTTGCTCATCAAGACATTGGGTGAACGTCTGGCAGAAGCCGCAGCTGAAAAAATACACGAAACCCTGCGCAAAGAGGTATGGGGATACGCCAAGGACGAAAAGCTGACCATGAAACAGTTGCTCAACGAAGACTATCAGGGCATACGTCCTGCCGTGGGGTATCCTTCCCTGCCCGACATATCGGTCAGCTTTCTGCTCGACAAGCTTATTGACATGAAACGCATCGGGATACATCTGACAGAGAACGGAATGATGCAGCCTCATGCCTCGGTATGCGGACTGATGTTTGCTCATCCGGCTTCACGCTACTTCTCAGTAGGAAAAATCGATGAGGAGCAACTCATGGATTATGCTTCCCGCCGGAAGATAGATGCCGACGTACTGCGAAAATACCTCGCAGCCAATCTGCAACCCTAAAATGAGTACACAAATATGATTCTACTACGCGTGTCACTGATATTCTTAGTCTTGTTTCTGCTACCCGACTGGTACATATACAAGACGTATCTGACCAGCCTGCACCTCAGGAGGTGGAAACAGGCTTACTGGCTGCCTACTGTTTTGCTGTTGCTTATTTTGGTCATCTTCCTTATTGGTCACGACACCTTACATGAATATTTCGGTACTTACCTGATTGTAGCCCTGTGCGTAACCATACCTAAAACGGTATTCATGCTGACCAGCATCTTGCTGAAACTCTTCAGAAGGCTGGTGAAACGTCCTGTTCCTCACGGATGGATAGCCTTAGCACCTGCACTGCTCACCTTGGGGTATGTATTGTTCGGAGCTATCAAGGGAAAGGAAAACTTTCAGGTGAAAGAAGTCACCTTCTATTCGCCTGACCTTCCGGACGCATTCGACGGATACCGCATCCTGCAATTGTCGGACATTCATTCCGGAAGCTGGAAAGGAAACGGAAAGGCACTTCAGGAAGCCATCGACCTCTGCAACCGGCAAAATGCCGATTTGGCTGTATTCACCGGTGACCTCGTAAACAGCCGCGCCGACGAACTGCTGGAATTTATACCCGTATTCTCACAACTGAAAGCCCGCGACGGGGTGTATTCCGTTCTGGGGAATCACGACTATGGCTCCTATGTAAAATGGGAGAACGAGCAGGCCCGTCTGGCCAACGTAGATAGCCTGATTGCGCGCGAAAACCGTATGGGATGGTGTATGCTGCAAAATGACCATCGCATCATATATAAAGGTACGGATTCCATTGCCGTAGTTGGCGTGGAAAACAGCGGGAAACCACCTTTCCCCGACAGAGGCGACTTGCCCAAGGCTTTGCAAGGCACAGACGGCATGTTCAAGGTGCTGCTAAGTCACGACCCGACACACTGGCGCCGGAAAGTACTTCCAAACACCTCGGTACAGCTTACCCTGTCAGGTCATACCCACGACATGCAAATCAGTCTGTTCGGTTTTTCAGTGTCCAAGTTTATCTATCCGGAACACAGAGGTATGTATCTGGAAGGCAACCGGGGACTATACGTCAACATTGGGTTAGGCTATGTGCTGTTCCCCATGCGGCTGGGTGCCTGGCCGGAAATTACCGTTCTCACATTAAAAAAAAGGAAATAACAAATCAATCCAATAAAATCTATCACAGTTATGAGATTCTTATACATCATTTACCAAATCTGTATCGGGCTTCCCATTTTTCTTGTGTTGACCATCCTGACCGCCCTGACCACCATGTTGGGATGCTGGTTGGGCAACGGACACTTCTGGGGATACTATCCTGGGAAAATCTGGTCACAGCTCACTTGTTTCCTGTTTCTGCTTCCGGTGAAAGTGGAAGGACACAAAAACATTGACCACAAAACATCGTATGTATTCGTAGCCAACCATCAGGGAGCGTTCGACATATTCCTTATCTACGGATTCTTGGGAAGAAACTTTAAATGGATGATGAAGAAAAGCCTGCGCAGCATTCCTTTCGTCGGAAAAGCCTGCGAATCGGCCGGTTTCATCTTCGTAGACAAATCCAGTCCGCGCAAAGTGTATGAAACTATCAAACGGGCAGAAAAAATCTTGCAGGGAGGTACTTCACTCGTGGTATTTCCGGAAGGCAGAAGAACCTTTACCGGTCGCATGAACGAATTCAAGAAAGGAGCTTTCCTGTTGGCTGACCAATTGCAGCTTCCGGTCGTACCGATGAGTATCAACGGCTCTTTCGATATTCTGCCGCGCACGGGCAAACTGCTCTCCTGGCATCCGTTGAAGCTGACCATCCATCAGCCCATCTATCCACAAGGAAAAGGACAAGACAACCAGACCATGCTGATGGAAGAATCCTATCAGGCCATTGAAAAAGGATTGCCGGAAAAATACAAAGGAGAAAAGAAAAGTGGAGAATAAAAAATAAATATCGGGTAGGAAGAATTTCTTACCCGATTTTCTTTTTAATGAAGGGGAGCATGCGACATATTTTCACGTGCCACAGACACATATTCCTTCACCATGTAATTGTTCTTGAACGCTTCAGGAGCTGCGTCAATGATTTCCTGCATCAGCGGAGTCATGAAGGGATAAGGCATGCTGTTACCTAACATAATGAACAACCCCGGTCCCAATACATTCTCGTAATTGTCCTGAATAAAAGTCTTCGCCAGCTGGTTCATCTCCGTAGCTATCTCGTCACGTTTTTTCTGGATTTCCTGATGCACCGTCTGCAAATCCTTTCCATCCATAATCATGCGACTTTCCTCGCGCTCTACCTCGTAAGCACGGTCGTCGAGCGAGTTTTTCTGCACCACAAAATCATTGAAACAGTCGTTCAACGGAGTCCCCTTAATGGTAATTCCCGCATTGTCTATCTGAATATCAATGTGGCCCGGTTCTATCACTAAAGGCATGATGCACTCATCATCCATATACAATGAAGCTAAAACCGTGGAATCAACCTTTCCCTGCATTTCGAATAAGCCATGAATTACTTCTGCCGAATCAATGTTGACCAATTTATCACCCACCGGGATTTTTATAAACAGCATTTTGCCGTCCAACATAGAAACAGACGAAGTACCTTCTATCTTATATTTCTTACTGCAAGAGGTGCAAAGCATGGCACACAACAGGAAAAAATAAAGTTTATACATGCTGAAACCTTTTAAATTTGTGGGCAAAGGTATAATCTTTCAAGGAAGCACCGAAATATATTATCAAAATTTATACTAAGATAGTGGTTTATTACCTTTTAAGTAACCCGTGTGAAAATGGTGTGCGTTTTTTTACTATTTTTGTGCAATCTATATTTTAACACTATACACAACAATGAAAAAACTGAAAGTACTCGCACTCGCACTTGTTTGTGCTGTATTCTCTCCGGCCAAGGCCGATGAAGGAATGTGGTTGCTCCAGCTCATGCAGGAGCAGAACCTTGCGGACCGAATGAAAGCGCAAGGACTGAAAATGGATATCATGGATATCTACAACCCTGACCAAATTACATTAAAGGATGCTGTCGGAATTTTCGGACGCGGATGTACAGGTGAAATTATCTCACCCAACGGATTGATTCTGACCAATCACCATTGTGGATACGATGCCATCCAACAACATAGCTCGGTAGAACATGACTACCTGACCGACGGATTTTGGGCAAAAAGTTACCAGGAAGAACTTCCTACACCGGGATTGACCTTCAAATTCGTAGACCGTATTGTGGATGTAACGGAAAAAGTAAACGAAGACATCCGTAAAGGAAAAGTGACCGAAGCAGAATCATTCGGAAGCAAATACCTGAAGAAACTGGCTGCCGACGAACTGAAGAAAAGTGACCTGAAAGGCAAACCGGGTATTTCTACACAGGCGCTTCCGTTCTATGAAGGCAACAAATTCTACTTGTTCTTCATCAAGACTTACAGCGACGTGCGTATGGTAGCCGCTCCTCCTTCATCAATCGGTAAGTTTGGAGGTGAAACCGACAACTGGATGTGGCCGCGTCACACAGGCGACTTCTCTATGTTCCGTATCTATGCCGACAAGGATGGTAATCCGGCTGAATACAGCGCAGAGAATGTGCCTTTGAAAGTAAAAAAACACCTGACTATTTCACTGAAGGGATTGCAGGAAGGCGACTATGCCATGATTATGGGATTCCCCGGAAGCACCAGCCGCTACCTGACTGAAAGTGAAGTACGCCTGCGCATGGAAGGCATCAACGTGCCGCGTATCACCGTACGCGAAGAACGCCAGAATATTCTCCGTAAGGAAATGGCTGCCAGCGACAAGATACGTATCCAGTATGCCAGCAAGTTTGCCGGTTCAAGCAACTACTGGAAAAACTCCATCGGTATGAACAAGGCTATTGTGGACAACAAGGTTCTGGAAACAAAGGCAGAACAGGAAGCTAAATTTGCTGCTTTTGCCAAAGAAAAACAGAATGCTGACTATGCAGCCGTAGTAGGAAAAATTGACGAATACGTGAAGCGTGTCACTCCGCTGCGTACACAGCTGACTTATTTCACTGAAACTTTCAGAAGCGGTATCGAATTCACCCTGACTTCGAAGATGGAAGCACTTCAGGACTTGGCTACTGCCCTGCAGAAGAACAAGAAAAAAGATGTAGAAAAAGCCATCGCTACCCTGAAAGAAGCCTATGCTGACATCCACAACAAGGACTATGACCACGAAGTAGACCGCAAGGTGGCTAAAGTGCTGCTGCCGCTTTATGCAGAAAAAGTACCGGCTGAAGCATTGCCTGATTTCTATCAGACCGTCAAGAATGCATTCAAGGGCGATTACAATGCTTACGTAGATGCCCTCTACAACAACAGCATCTTCGCCAATGAAAAGAATTTCAACGCTTTCATCGAGAATCCTACTGTAGAAGCAATCAACAAGGACTTGTCGGCTGAATATGCTGCTGCAGTGAGCAAGAAATACAAGGAGCTGGCAGACAAGCTGGATCAAGCCAACGGTGACATCAACCTGTTGCACAAGACCTACGTACGCGGTCTTTGCGAAATGTATGCACCGACTCCGAAAGCTCCGGATGCCAACTTTACGATTCGTCTGACTTACGGAAACGTAAAAGCTTACGATCCGAAAGACGGTGTACACTACAAATATTACACTACACTGAAAGGGGTAATGGAAAAAGAAGACCCGAACAATCCGGAATTCGTGGTACCGGCCAAGCTGAAAGAGTTGTATGCTACAAAGAACTACGGACGCTACGCACTGCCTAACGGAGAAATGCCGACCTGCTTCCTGACTACCAACGACATTACCGGCGGTAACTCAGGTTCTCCGGTCATGAACGGAAATGGTGAACTGATTGGAGCTGCATTCGACGGCAACTGGGAATCTCTTTCCGGTGACATCAACTTCGACAACAACCTCCAGCGTTGTATTGCCGTAGATATTCGCTACGTGCTGTTCATCGTAGAAAAATTGGGAGGCTGCAAGAACCTGATTGACGAAATGACAATTGTAGAATAATGAAGCATAAGTTATTATTATCCTTATTTGCTACCCTTTCCCTCACCGCTCATGCGGATGAGGGAATGTGGATGCTGACCGACCTGAAACAGCAGAATGCTGCCGTGATGCAGGATTTGGGACTGGACATCAGCATTGACCAGGTGTACTGTCCGGACAACATCAGCCTGAAAGATGCCGTGGTGCATTTCGGAGGAGGATGTACGGGAGAAGTCATCTCCTCGGAAGGACTGGTGCTGACCAACCACCACTGCGGATACGGTTACATCCAGCAGCACAGTTCAGTGGAACATGATTACCTGACCGACGGTTTCTGGGCGATGACTCGTGAACAGGAACTTCCGTGTGAAGGACTGAACGTGACCTTTATCGACCGGATACTTGACGTAACGGAATACGTGCAGAAACAGTTGAAGAAGTCCAAAGACCCAGACGGAACCAACTACCTCTCTCCTTCTTTCTTGGCTAAAGTGGCTGAGAAGTTTGCCAAAAAAGAACGTATCCGCACCAACGAATTTACGACTTTGGAACTGAAACCGTTCTATGGAGCCAACAAATACTACCTGTTTGTCAAGACATCTTACAAGGATGTACGCATGGTAGGTGCTCCTCCCTCTTCCATCGGTAAGTTCGGAGCAGATACCGACAACTGGATGTGGCCCCGCCACTGCGGCGACTTCTCTATCTTCCGTATCTATGCCAGCAAGGACGGAAAACCGGCCAATTACAGTGCCGAAAACGTACCTTTGAAAGTAAAGAAACACATTGCCATCAACCTGAAAGGGGTGAAGGAAGATGACTTTACCTTCGTGATGGGATTCCCCGGACGCAACTGGCGTTACATGATCAGTGACGAGGTAGAAGAACGCATGCAGACTACCAACTTCATGCGCGACACCATTCGCGGTGTACGCCTGCGGGTGTTGGGAGAAGAAATGGCTAAGGATGCACGTACCCGTATCCAGTATGCAGCCAAGTATGCTTCATCGGCCAACTACTGGAAAAATGCCATCGGTATGAACGAAGGACTGGTACGTCTGAAAGTACTCGACCGCAAAAAACGGGAGCAGGAACAATTGTTAGCTTTCGGAGATTCCATCGGAAATGACAACTACCGGAAAGCCTACGAAAGTATCAAGCAGATTGTCGCACAGCGTCACGATGCAGTGTACCACCAGCAGGCGATTTACGAAGCCTTGATGCTGGGAACCGAATTCTTTAAAGTACCCGATACGGATGCGTTGAGAGTGGCACTGGAAAGCCAGAAGCAAAAAGACATTGACGAAGCTGTTGCTGCCCTGAAGGAAGCCAGACAGAAGTTCTTCAACAAGGACTACAATCCGGAAGTCGACCGCAAGGTATCCAAACAGCTGATTGCCTTATATGCCCGACTGATTCCGGCAGACCAGCGAATTGACATATTCCAGACTATCGAAAAGGATTTCCAGGGAAATACCGATGCATTTGTGGATGCCTGCTTCAACCAGTCTATCTTCAGAAGTCCGGAAGCACTGGATGAGTTCCTGAAGCAGCCCGATGCACAGCAACTGGAAAACGACCTGATGGTGAGATATGCCGCATCCGTACGCAACGGATATCAGGCTACCAGCGATGCCATGCAGGAAGAAACCAACGCATACAACGCAGCTCACAAGACGTGGGTAGAAGGTGTATTGCAGATGAAGAAAGCCAACGGACAGCCTATCTATCCGGATGCCAACTCTACTCTCCGACTGACTTATGGAAAGATTGGCTCTTACGAACCGGCTGACGGAAAGGAATACCTTTACTATACCACCTTGAAAGGGGTAATGGAAAAGGAGGACCCGAACAATCCGGAATTTGTAGTACCAGCCAAGCTGAAAGAGTTGTATGAAAAGAAAGACTTCGGTCCCTACGCCATGCCCGACGGACGAATGCCGGTCTGCTTCGCCACTGCGACAGACAACACAGGAGGTAACTCCGGTTCTCCGGTATTCAATGCAAAAGGAGAGCTAATCGGTACTGGATTCGACCGCAACTACGAGGGACTGACCGGTGACATTGCCTACAACCCGCAACTGCAACGTGCGGCTTGTGTAGACATCCGCTATACCTTGTTCATCATTGACAAGTTTGCCGGTGCTTCTCATTTGCTCAAAGAAATGACCATCATCCGATAAACAGAAAAAGCCAGACTTTCCGGTCTGGCTTTTTTGTTTCAGGCTTGTGCCTCATTATCTTCTTCCAAGATTTTCTTTATCTCCGCATCGGCCTTATACAGCTTGTTCTTACAGAACTTTATCAGCTTCTGGGCTTCCTGCAAGTATTCGCCCAACTGGTCAATATCCAGTTCATTGCTTTCAATGCGAGACACTATTTCCTCCAGGCGTTTCATCGCTTCTGAATAGGTTTCCTTCTTTGCTGCCATATCACTTATTTATTACTTTACTCCTAAATTTACCTTTTGCCAGACGGGTTTCCACTTCATCTCCCGGTTTCAACAGAGAAGCATCTGTCACCACCTTTCCATCCAGCAGAGTAAGGCTGTATCCTTTTTTCAATAACTTCTCCGGAGAAGCCGAATCTACCCGCTGTGCCAGCAGTTCCAGCCGGTGTGTTTCACGCTGCACACGGTTCTGCAAAGCAGAAAGTAATCGGGGCATCAATTGCAAGCGGTAGTTTTCCTGCAACAAGCGCGACTGCCAGGCCGTTTTCATCCGGTTCTGAAATTTCTCCTGACGGAAGTTTTCCCGCTGCAACCGCATCTGCACCTGTCCCGGAATCCGGGTTACAAATGAATCCAACCGCTGTTTTTCCTGTTGCAGCAAACGAGGTACTTCCTGATAGATAACCTCCTCGTATGTTTCTAACTCTTGTGCCGTCTGTCTTACATGATTAATCAGAAACTCAGCCGCAGCTGTCGGAGTCTTGACACGGGTATGTGAAATCATATCCAGCACCGTATCGTCTCGTTCATGACCAATTCCGGTAATAATAGGAAGCGGGAACTGTGCACAGTTTGCCGCCAAATCGTAGGTATCAAACCCCGAAAGGTCGGAAGTGGCCCCTCCTCCCCGGATAATCACCACCACATCCCAGTTATCGCGCGTCGCATTAATACGGTCGAGTGCCTGAATGATGGACTGTTCTACCTGCTCTCCCTGCATAATGGCCTGAAAAAGCCGGGGATAAAATACAAAGCCGAAAGAATTATGCAACAGCTGATTGCAGAAATCGCCATATCCGGCTGCCGTGGCACTCGAAATCACGGCGATGCGCTGGCAGAACATCGGGAGCACCAGCTCCTTCTGCAGCTCGAAGACGCCCTCAGCCTTCAGCGTATTGACGATTTCCAACCGCTTGCGAGCCATATCGCCCATCGTATAGTTGGGGTCGATGTCATCTACAATCCAAGAGAAACCATAGTTCTCATGGAACTGGGCGTGCACCTTGAGCAGCACCTTCATGCCAGCATGAATGCGCTGCCCCGTCACTCGCTCGAAATTCGGCTTGATGAGCATCCAGCGGTTTCGCCAGCAGTTGGCATGCGCCTTGGCTATCGGCGTATTGGAGCGTTCATCCTTCTGGATGAGTTCCAGATAGCAGTGCCCGCCGTAACCCTCGCGAGCCTCGGAGAGTTCCGCTTCCACCCAATAGCTGTCGGGTAAGGACATCGAAATGATTTCGCTGACTATCGAGTTTAATTCATATAGAGATAATCTTTTTACTTTGAACATTGAGCTTTGAACTTTGAACTTTATGAATACTATTACTTGGTACTTAGCCTCCATGGAACTTCCCCTATCATATAGCAGCAAAACTAATCATAAAGTTCAAAGTTCCAAGTTCAAAGTTCCAAGTTTACTTAATCGCTTTCCCCGTCTGATAAGCTTTCCAGAAATCAGGCACTCCGTATCCGAAGACATTGTCGGGATGCTGCTGGTTATCGCCAGCCAGTTTTACGAGCTTGATGATCTGCTTGGCAGTCTTGCCAGGCAGCGCCTGCCAGAGGCAAGCCACCATACCCGCTACAAGCGGAGAGGAAAACGAAGTTCCATTATCATTGATGATGCTGCCCCTGCCCGTAATCACGCAGGTAGGACTTCCGAAGGCCATCACATCAGGCTTGATTCTGCCATCCGCCGTAGGTCCTACGGCACTGAAGGCAGCATTCATGCCATGTTCGTTGATGCTTCCCACCGTGAGGATATCCTTGGCATCGGCAGGGGAATTGATTTTCTTCCAGGAACCCATACCGTCGTTTCCGGCAGAGTTCACGCATACGATACCCTTGTCGGCACACATCGATGCGGTTCGGGAGATGAGGGCGGTGTTGCCATCCTGCTCATAATAGTGATGATCCATCGAAGAATCATCGAAGCCATGATAGCCGAGCGAAGAATTGATGACATCCACGCCACAGCTGTCAGCATATTCCGCAGCACTTGCCCAGTAATCCTCCTCGGCAAGGCTCTCGGTGCGTTCATCCTCGCATCTTATCAGCAGATATTGCGCATCAGGAGCCACACCCACATAGAAATCGGGCGCATGGGCAGCCATCGTAGAGAGCACCATCGTGCCATGTTCCATCTCTCCGAAGACATTCTTGGATTCAGGAACCACGAAATCCTTCACACCCGCCAGCTTGATTTTGTGCAGGGCAGGAATCTTATCCACATTCATGAATCCGCCATCGAATACGGCTATCATCATTCCCTTGCCGCAATAGCCACTTTCGTGGAGCCTTTTGCCGTTCAGCGACTTCAGCTGAGCATCAGCTGCACCATAGAATCCATCGCCCTGACTCCACTCGTTCAGTCCATTGCGTACATTCGAGCGCATCCTCTGACTTACGGAATCGGGAGCCTGGAACACCTTCTTCCTCTTGGTGATGAATTCCAGGCCATCCAACTTGCGAAGCTCCTTGTCCTTGTGGATGCGGATGAGCAGCGTATTGTTCCACTTGCTCTTCCCCACAATCTCGATGCCAGCCTCAGTCACCTGCTTTTCGTAAGCCGGAGCCACAGGAAGGTCGGTCAGATCTACAGGAATGCCCTGGCGCTTACGTCGGTCGATGGAGCGCTGGGAGAGGAACTCCGAAGGGCGGTTCACCGAAAAGGGCGTATGATCGAGGTCTTTATCCTTGAGGTAAAGACGATACATCTGGCATTTTCCACCAGGGAAAGACACCATATCGGTCTCCAGAATGCCAGTTACCTTGTCATCGTGAGCCAACAATGTCAAGGTGGACAGAATAAATGCACAAAGCATCAAATATCTTTTCATCATTTATCGGTAGTACGATTGTTATATTGTTACATTCTCGTCTGACTGCTGTTGCCCAATCAGATTGTTATTGTTTATACTAAGCTGCAAAAGTACAGTTTTTGTACGAGAATGCCAAAAGAAAAGGGAAGTTTTTATCAGGAAATGCAAGTTTTTCTTATATATATAATAAGGTATCAGATATTTTTTGTACTTTTGCAGACAAGTAGCCGCCGCAGTTGCTTTCTGAAAGGAGCTGTGCGATGGTCTATGAGGAAAAAACAGATATAAATGGAAAATAAACAAGCGACATTAGAATTAGGTACGAAGCCGGTGGGCAAGCTGCTCGTTCAGTACGCCCTGCCAGCGATGATTGCGATGACCGCCGCCTCACTCTACAATATTGTTGACCGTGTATTCATCGGTCAAGGTGTGGGAGCCATGGCCATCTCAGGTCTCGCCATCACCTTCCCCTTCATGAACCTCACCGCCGCTTTCGGAGCCGGTGTGGGCGTAGGAGCATCTACGGCCATCAGCGTGAAGCTGGGACAAAAGGATTATGCCACGGCGCAGAACATTCTGGGTAACACGATTTCTCTGAATCTCATCATCGGTATCGGACTGAGCATCATCTGTCTGCTCTTCCTCGACCCTATCCTGAGATTCTTCGGAGCCAGCGACCAGACGCTCGTCTATGCCCATGAGTATATGGTCATCATCCTGCTGGGCAATGTGGTGAGCCACATGTATTTCGGCATGAATGCCCTGCTCCGAGCAGCGAGCAAGCCCAAGCAGGCGATGTACGCCACCATCTTTACGGTGGTGATGAACGTGATACTGGATGCGCTCTTCATCCTCGTCTTCAAATGGGGAATACAGGGTGCCGCCATCGCCACCATCCTATCGCAGCTGATGGCGCTGATGTGGCAGTTCAAGCTCTTCAGCAACAAGAACGAGCTGCTCCACTTCAAGAAAGGCATCTACAAACTGAAGAGAAAGCTCGTAGATAACATCCTCGCCATCGGCATTTCGCCTTTTCTGATGAACGTGTGCGCCTGCATCATCGTCATCTTCATCAACAACCAGCTGGTGCGTTTCGGAGGCGACCTCTCCGTGGGTGCCTACGGAATAGCCAATGGTATTGCAATGGTGTTCGTGATGTTCGTGTTCGGCGTAAACCAGGGAATGCAGCCTATTGCCGGATACAACTATGGTGCCCAGAAACTGGATAGACTGATGCGCGTGCTGAACCTGAGCATCATCGCCGCCACCGCCATCATGGTGACGGGCTGGCTGATAGCGATGTTCCTGCCTTACTACTGCGCGAGAATGTTTACTACCGATAAGCAGCTGATAGACTTGGGCATCAAGGCAATCAGAGTGGTGATGTTCTGCTTCCCGATCATCGGATTCCAGATGGTCATCACCAACTTCTTCCAGTGCATCGGAAAGGTGAAGATCAGCATCTTCCTCTCCTTGTCGAGACAGTTGCTCATCCTTCTGCCGCTCCTGGCTTTCCTGCCGATGATATGGGATATTGATGGCGTATGGTACAGTATGCCTATCTCCGACTTCTCAGCCGCAGTCATCGCTGCCATCGTCATGTCATGGTATATGAACAAGTTGAAAAGACAACATAAAGAAAACATGAAAGTAAGTGATTAGTGATTAATGATTAACGGTTTTACTAATCATAAAGTTCAAAGTTCAAAATTCAAAGTTCAAAGGCTTATCATAAAGTTCAAAGGCTTATCATAAAGTTCAAAGTTCAAAATTCAAAGTTCAAAGTAAATGAATAAGATTATCATAAACGTGGGTCGCCAGATTGGTAGCGGCGGCCATATCATCGCCGAGAAGCTGGCGGAGGATTTCGGTTGCAAGTGCTACGACCGGGAACTGCTGAACCTTGCCGCCAAGGAGAGCGGTTTTTCGGAGAAATTCTTCGAGCAGAACGATGAGCAGAAGGGATTCTTCAAGTCTCTCTTCCATACCCATCTGCCTTTCCTGAGCGACAACAACTTCTATCACAACGACTTCTCGCAGGAAGGCTTGTACAAGTTCCAGAGCGACGCCATCAGAAAGGCTGCCGATGAGGGCAACTGCGTGTTTGTGGGCAGAACCGCCGACTATGTGCTGCGCGACTACAAGAATGTAATCAACATCTTCATCACCGCCAACATCGACGACCGCATCAAGGCAGTGTGCAAGCGAAAGGACATCGACAGAGCCTCCGCCCGCAAGTTCATCGAAAGCCATGAGGAGCAGCGCGCCTCTTACTACGATTACTATACAGGCAAGAAGTGGGGACACAGCGAGAGCTACGACCTCTGCATCAACAGCAGCCATCTGGGAATCGAGGAGACAGAGAAGTTTATCGCAGAATTTATCAGAAAGAAATTCGGACTTAGTGATTAATTATTAGAGATTAATTATTAGGGATTAGTAATTAATTTTAGGGATATAAAATATTAAACATCATATAAATGAAGAAGATTATGCTTTTGGGCTCAGGCGAACTGGGCAAGGAGTTTACCATCGCCGCAAAGCGAGCAGGACAGTATGTCATCGCTTGCGACAAGTATGACAATGCACCAGCCATGCAGGTAGCCGACGAGCGAGAAGTGTTCTCAATGCTCGATGGCGACGCATTGACCGCTGTGGTTGAGAAGCATCACCCAGACATCATCGTGCCTGAGATTGAAGCTATCCGCACCGAGCGCCTCTTCGACTTCGAGAAGGAGGGCATTCAGATTGTACCTTCGGCACGTGCCGTGAACTACACCATGAACCGCCGTGCCATCCGCGACCTGGCTGCCAAGGAACTGGGTCTGCGCACAGCCAAGTATTTCTATGCAAAGACTTTCGAGGAATTCAAGAACGCTGCCGATGAGATTGGTTTCCCATGCGTAGTAAAGCCACTGATGAGTTCCAGCGGTCATGGACAGAGCTATGTTCACAACGACGATGAGCTGGTGGAGGCTTACAAGGAAGCGATGGAGGAAGGCCGTGGCGACGTGAAGGAAGTGATCATCGAGGAATTCATCGACTTCGATTCAGAATTCACCCTCCTCACCGTAACCCAGAAGGATGGCCCTACCCTCTTCTGCCCACCAATCGGCCACGTACAGAAAGGCGGCGATTATCGTGAGAGTTGGCAACCCTTCCAGCTTCCTGAGGAAGCCCTGAAGAAGGCTCAGCACATAGCAGCCGAAGTCACCAAGGCCCTT
>ERZ779737.470-NODE-470-length-37971-cov-3.378099_pt1 | contig 37971 bp, 21 predicted proteins | sample MGYA00511889_ERZ779737 | MGnify/ENA primary metagenome ERZ779737 (study PRJEB29588, sample SAMEA2163575) | human gut metagenome | biome: human gut; feature: human-associated habitat; material: faeces | place: Denmark | collected 2008/2010 ... | reverse complement strand
TTTAAGGATTTTAGTTTCGAATACAAAAATATGTATTTTTCTTTACTATTCAGCTTTTTACAAGCTGAAATTTAAGTCTAAAAAATATCTATTAACCAGCTATAAAAAGAAAACTTAGACTTTGATAGCAACTCAAAATAAACAAAAAACACACTGAACCTTAACAATAACAAGATTCAGTGTGTAAATAGATAAATTAATGTAAACTTCAGAATATCGTATTTATTCTTATTATCGAAAGCACGCGAATAAAATCATTTCATTTTTTCCAGTACTTTCTCAAATAACTCTGGCTGGTCAAGATTTACCATATCCGCTTCCTTATATATAACCTCTTTATAATTATTCTCACTATCAAAGTCTGCAGCCATAATTTTAATACCATGGCTTTGGCAAAAATAACGGAATGCAGGTGTTATATTTTCAGTTGAGACTTCTACAACTGACGGAGTACAAACCTTCATCCAACGCTTTATATCACCAATGTTCGAAGCATTTACCTTAACCATTAAATCTGGTGCTAACCGAACAAACTCTTGAAGCATAAGTGGATTACCAAACCAAAAGAAAGATTTTTTTTCAAAGCCTTTCTCTCGTACTAATTTTATTAGCGTTTTTAAATCACAATCTTTTACATCAAAAAAAACTTTTGCATCCTTTAGTTTCAAGTAATCAAGCATCTCCTCTATTCGAGGAATTTTCACACCTTTAAATTCTTTTCCAAACCAGCTTCCGGCATCCAGTTTTTCAACCTCATGAGACAGCATTTCTCGTATTGGTCCTGATCCATCCGTTGTCCGATTTAATGTCTCATCATGCAAATTATATAACACACCATCTTTTGAAGTACGTACATCTAACTCTATCCAAGTGGCTCCATGCTCTAAAGCCTTCATAGCTGAAGGGATAGTATTCTCTGGAGCCAAATGATTCGCCCCTCGATGAACAACAACCTCTGTTGCATTTTGAACCTGCTTAACAAAAATTGGATTGGAATAAAACCATTGGTCATTCAAAGCCTTATCTCTTGAATTTACCCCTTTATCAGCCAATGGATTACCTAATGAATCAGTTTCATTCAATGTATTAGGAGCTAGATGAGTTCCTCGTAAACGATAATATGTGTAAGGAGACGACATCTTTACTTTATAAACAATAGTATAATAATTATTTGAATCCTTTTTTAATTGATCAAAACAAGCTATTACTTTAGTAGTAGCAACCGAATCTGTTGTATATTCAGAGTCTTTAGGATTTTTAATTTTCCCAACTTGCCCTTCTATAAGATCAATATGATGTAAGGGAAGTCTTACTCCATCCGGTTGATGGACCTTAATAGTTAACAAGACCTCATCTTTACCAGTAAAACAAGTTCCTCCCATTGATACACCATTTATTTCGAAGGATAAGTCATCTATAAAATTACCAGAAACTACAAAGGAATTACCTGACCTTAAATAATTAGCCAAATCCATCGGGCTAATATAATTCGGCATATACACATAATTCTTATTATATTCACCAGGATAAAAATCACTTTTTAGATTATGAAAATCAGACGAAGAAAAAATCCACCAGCGACGTCCTTCAGATAAAAGCGCATCCCACAGTCCACCAATCTTCGCACACATTAATCCTGTGCCTCCATAAGTATACATTCCATAGGTATTATTTCTAGGAGCATATTCTCCACGATCTGAGGCAGCCTGATGGCCAGGTATTCCCTCAAAACCAAAACAAACATCTGGAGCAATCGTATTAAAATCACGGAAATCTGCGATTGTCCATCGACTCTTCCTATCTGGATGTGCAGGAATTACCCAACTTGTATGTGAATAATGCTGCTGAAGCCATTCCAAAGCTTCAAAAGCCTTAAGATGCCCTTCTTTTTTTGATTTCTCCCAACCATACTCATTCCCTCCAGTCTTATCCTTGTCTGAATTATCAAAACGATACTCAAACTCTGCAATAGGTAAAGCAGAGGGCAAAACCGAATATTGTTCATCTAAAATACAAACGCTCGCATGTTCATGTCCCGGAACATTCCATTCTAATCCTTGTATCTGAATAGGAGAATTATAATTTCCCCTGCTAGCAACAATATACGGGAAAGAATAATCTAGAATAGTTTGCCATCTCCACATTCTAACAGGACTTAACTTATCACCTTTTATTTGCTCAGATTTCCAAGAAGTTTCTGCCATTAAATCAAGCCCAGATTTTACCCCATTTCGTTTAGACTCTCCTCCGTGTTCACTATTTGCCCACCAAGCTAGCCCAATGCTATCACAAGCTGAAAATACATGCTTAATACTAAAGTCACCATCTGTAAACGTTGTATGTTGATGAAAATCACATAATCTATAAGATGCTGTTTTCCTCTGAGCATGCACTGCGTTTATACATACACAAATATAAAAACAAACTATAAAAAAACGACTTTTATTCATTAGTCTAAATACTAACATAATTCTATTGACTTTATAATTCCTATATAATAAATCAATTTTGTTCATAATTAAAGATTAGGTTCTCTAGTTTTTAAGACTATTACATAATCCTGTAATAGATTTAAAAACTAAAGAACCTCCAATTTTAATAACCCGGATTTTGTTCTAAAGCAGGATTTTTATCAATCTCTTTCTGAGGAATAGGAAAAAGACGTTTCCGAGGATCATTATCAGTTTTTACCAGCCACTTATCCTCAAATTTACCAAAACGTATCAAATCATTTCGTCTCCAAGCTTCCATAGAGAATTCTCTAGCACGCTCCTGGAGTAACTCATCCAAAGAAACATTAGTCCATAAGTCAACACCTGCTCTCTGACGAATGCGATTAACCAAATACAAAGCTGTTTCTCCATTGGTAACTTTTGCCCCTCTTAATAATGCCTCAGCTTTCATCAGCAAAATATCCGCATAACGGAAAACAGGAAAATCATTACTTTGTTCTCGCCCTGTTTGAGTTGAACTAGCAGGATATTTATTACATCTATACCCAACCAAACGGCCTTTAACATCGTCTCCCGTATCAAAATTTGCAATATCACGGAATTCAATATCTTTCGTAAATTCAATATGAAAATCTACGACCTCATCTTTATCATCACCCGTATAACGATTATCAAGTTGAACTTTTGTAGCTTGTATAACCATAGGGGTACTACCATCCAACAAATATTGTTTTCCTGTCAGGAATTGTTTCTCACGCACATCATTAGCTGACTGAGTGAACAAATCATAAAAAGAAGGTAATATTCGAGTACAGCTACTTACCGTAAATTTAAATCCCCAAAATTCAGGATGATAGATTGATAAAGAATAACGTGAAGGCTTAAATGATTTCAAATTATTCTCATCATAAGGAATCGCAAACAATATCTCTTTAAAATCCGGTCCATTATCATAATTAAACATACTTAAATATGAACTATTTGGAGTTAATGTTGTTTGTCCCTGTTTTTCAAAAGCAATCACCTTATCACACATGGATACAGCATCGTCATATCGTTTCTCTCCTACAAATACCTCTGCGTTCATATATAACTTGGCAAGCATTGCATAAGCAGATAATTGAGTCGGACGACCATAAGTAGTAACATCATTAACCGAACTTAAATCAGGCAAAGCATCTAAAAGTTCTTCTTCTACATAATCAAAAACCTCTTTGCGACTATTACGACTTCCCACAGTCTCTCCAAAAGATTTCACTAATGGAACATCACCAAAGTTATCAATCAACAAATAATAACAAAAAGCACGCATAGTTCTTAACTCAGCAATAGACCTAGCCTTTGCTTCAGAATCAGCTGCACCTTCAAGCAATGAATAAACTTGGTTACACGAATTTATCGTCTTATAAAGCCAACTCCAAGCATTTTCAACCAATGGATTGTTTTTATTCCATGTATGATAATGCATGTCTTTATATTGTCCACCATCAAACCAATTGCCTCCATTGGCTGTTAAAACAGCCTCGTCTCCACTCAATTCAGACAACTCCCAATAATTATCTGCATAACCTAAAGCGAAATTCGTGTAAATAACACCTGACGCAGCAACAAATTGCTCCTCTGAATTAGGGAAATTATCTGGTGTCAATTCCGACTTCACATCCACATCCAAAGATGTACAACTAGCCGCAAGGCACAACAATAGTGCAGAAGAATATACTACTAATTTTTTCATGCGATATTTATGTATTAAATTTTCGATTTTAACTTTAGAAATTCAACTTTAATCCCAACTGATAAGAACGAGTCTTTGGATATAAATTATTTGCATCTATCCCAGGTTCAATGCCTCCCATACCAACTTCTGGATCAATACCTTTATAACTTGTAATAACAAAAGCATTATTTACATTAAAATAGATATCCACCCCTTTTACAAATTTGTTTTCTTTCAGAGGAACGTTATAAGTCAGATTAATATTTTCCAATCGCAAGAAATCAGCCTTCTCAATATATCTATCAGAAACAAAATGCGAGCGGGTATCATTAAATGGCTGATTAGACTCTATTACATACATTGGTTGATTATAATGACTTACTCTAGAAGTATAAGTTAATCCAGCCAAAGTCGCATTTAATACTTTCTGTCCTGCTACACCTCGGAATAGCAAATCCAGAGTAAAGTTTCTCCATGTCAAAGTATTACTCCAAGAATAATTCAATTTCGGTTGAGAATTTCCACATTCAAAATAATCGTCAGGAGCCACAGGAGAATCAGTCTTTTCTCCATCATGATTATAAAATAATGATTTACCGTCTTCACTAAAACCTGCAAATTTTAAAGTATAAAATGTACCCAGCGGATACCCCTCCTTTATAATCTGCGCGCTACCACCAGATTGTCCTGCCCCTATAGCACCTGTTCCAGTAAGCACATAGTCCACCTTAAACAAATCATTCGAAAGAGACTTCACCATATTCTTATTATGTGATAGCGTAACTCCTGAACTCCATGAGAAATCCTTTGTTTGGATGATATCCCCCGAAATCGTAAGTTCAATACCTTTGTTCGTTATCACACCTACATTGGCTACCATTTTATCATACAAATATTGAGTAGTAGGCACATCATATTCCCAAATTAAATCAGAAGTACGTTTAGAATACCATTCAGCTCCAATCCGTAGTCTACTATCCAGAAATGCCATATCCAAGCCAACATTGAACATCTCTGTCTTCTCCCATTTCAAATCAGGATTCTCATTTTGTACTACTCCGATACTATTAATATAACTACCTTGATAATATGACTTACCAACTTTTCCATACAGTACCGAAGAAACCATAGGGTCAAACCCCATACTGTTACCACTAACTCCATAACCGACTTTTAATTTTAGATCATTAAATATCGATTGATTTCTCATAAAATCTTCTGAGATTACACGCCAAGCTCCAGAAACCGAAGGAAACCAACCCCATCGGTTATTTTTCCCAAAAGCGGAAGAACCATCATTACGCAAAGAAACCTGTAAAAGATAACGGTCCTTATAATTATATTTTAATCGCCCAAAGAAAGAAATCATTCGTAATGTTCTAACAGTTGTAGAACCATAATCAACATTGTATCCTTCAGGAGCACTTCCTAATCCCATATTTTCATAAGCCGTTTCATCACTTATAAAATTTACATTTGAAGTCTGGAAACCATTTCCTGTTGTATTCTCTTGCCAGGAATATCCCAACATAGCTCCTACCTTATGCCCTTTAAAAGTATCATCAAAAGATAGATAATTTTCAAAGATTTTCTCCGTATCTTCATAGGCAGAACGAATTGCCTGTCCATTTTGACCAAGTGCCAGCTTTGAATCTTTATCAGCATAAGAATTCGTATTAACCTGTTTATTTTGATATGAATAGGATGTATTAAAAACCAAATTCGGCAATATTTGCCATTTTGCACGGAAAGAACCAAACAATGTCCTAGAAGATGCGTTCTTTTGATTCTGATCAAGTAATGCTATTGGATTTGGGTCACGTCGGTCAATATCTTCCTTATAGTTTCCGTCTTCATCTGTAGCTAATGTTGTTGGGACAAAAGTAAGCATACTTTTATACACAGAACTTGGAGAATATAATAAATCCTGATTAAGTAATTCTCCACTAATTGTTGCTCCAACTATAACTTTATCATTCAATAATGATTGCTCTACATTTGCCCTCATTATAGCTTTTTCTTGCCCTGTGGTTCGAATAATACCATCTTGCTTTCTATAAGTTACACTCGCATCATATCTTGTGCTTTCAAAACTTCCTCCCGTATTAAAATAATAATTCTGAGTAAGAGCTGTACGCATCAATTCATCCTGCCAGTCCATATTCACATTATCGTCCCAACCCGTTTCTACTGCAGAGCCGTTTGAGCTTATATAATTACGATAGGTATCACCAGTCATCATTTCATATCGATTCGATACTTGCTCAATACTCGTATACGCACTAACTGTTGTATATTTTTGTTTCCCTCCTTTTGCATTACGAGTTGTAATCATAACAACACCATTTGCTGCTCTTGAGCCATAAATAGCTGTAGCAGAAGCATCCTTCAATATATCTATTGAAACAATGTCTTCAGGAGCTACCATACCCGCCCCCGGGACTCCATCAATTACATATAAAGGTTCTTGCGCGCCTGTTCGAAGTGTAGACGTTCCACGAATAATCAAAGATCCTTCGCTATTAGGATCTCCATCATTTGAAATATAGACACCTGCAACTTTTCCCTGAATCATTTGAGCTACCGAGTTAACAGGGCCTTTATTAAACTCTTTCTCAGAAAGAGAGGCAATAGAACTTGTTATATCTTTGCTTGAGGTTTTACCATAGCCAACAACAACGACATCGTTTAACTCCTGTACATTTTCATGTAATACAATGTCTAGTTTTTTTCCTGAATTCTTTACTGTGATTTCTTGCTGCAAATATCCCAAATAAGATATAACAATAGAGTTTCCTATAGGAACATTCAATTCAAAATTACCATTGACATCCGTAATTGTACCCAACCCTGTTTTATCACACTTTATATTAGCGCCGATAACAGGATCTCCATATTCATCCTTAACTGTTCCAACTACCTTTTTCAAATTAGACGATTCAGATAATTCTTCATAGTCAATAAATCTGACATCAGCAGCTGCCAAAGGGAAAATAGGAGAAATCAAATGTAAACTCGAAATTAATCCTAATAAACAAAGTCCACGTTTTTTCATTACCTTTTTATAATTTAAATTGTTTTTATTTCGCTGCAAAAGTATAGTTGTGGTATTACTATAACATGTCATTAAGGCTACATAAACGAATCGAAAATATAACATTATAATATCAATAAACATTTAAAAGGGTCAATCCATTATAAAGAAGGTACGGCACTTACTATTTAATATTATTATAAAAATAATCAGCATCAGACTTTCTATTCCATAAAATATGAACCGAGTTACCACATCCTCCTATCTTCTATAAATTCATAAGACTACCTCAATAAACGTAAAATAAAAATCTCCTTCCTTTAGCCATATAATTAAAATAAATAAGACTAAAGACCGGAGATTTTTATTTCGCAATTTATATTTCTATATGCTATTTTGAAACAATCTCGCCTAATGCAAGAAAACTGCATTTTATGCACTTCTACATTACCAGCTAAAAGGCAATACAATAAAAATAGGATTAGTCAACGCAAGCATATTTCCTTTCATATCCCTTAATTCTGCTCGTATCCATGTACTTTTCCGCATAAGGCGAAAAACAACAGGCTCATTTGCTTTTATTTGTCTGTTATAACATATACCTTGCTGATCTATTAAAAAAAGATTTCCAGAAACCGAAGAGGATAGCTGGAAAAGTACAGATGACTTAGCAAACAAATAATTACCAATATCTGCACGTATAGCCGGATTTTCCTCATCATATGCTTCCATTCGCAATGATATAGATTTATCCTTAACTATATAAGAAGTTCCCTCTGCAATACCTTGTAAGATTGCATTACTAGATAGCCTTTCTGACTTGACAATCATGTGAGGGAAGCCAATCTGGTTGTTTTTATTATGGTAATCAGATCCCCCAACTGCCACCTTATATACTCCAGAAGCTAACATATTTTGCCAATAACAAACGGCTTTTTCATCTGATTCATCCCACGGTCCATTCCAAACTTCAACTCCATCAAGTAGTGATTTATCATATTTATATTCAATAGAATAAGGATGATTTACCACTGTAAACCTTCCAACTTGTTTAGCCAGGGCTACAGATTGTTGATATCGCTTATTATCCCAATATCGAAAACGAAAATCAATCCAACTTGCAGGATTTAGGCCAAATACATTCCAATGTCCATCAATATATGTTACTTCTACCCCGTTAATAACCAAAAGTGAATCTTGTGAAATATTCCCCCAATATCCTAAAGCAGAATATGTATTATGATCTGTGGAAATTATGCCATTTAATCCAGCACTTTCTGCTAAAGCAGCAACCTCTTCAGGAGTATATTCCCCATCAGAATGAATCGTATGTACATGCGTATCTATACGATACCATCCTGGGCGGTTATTAATAGAATCTCTTGCATATACAGGCACAAAAACGTTCTCTTTATTTTCTCCGATAATAATAGTGACCTCTAGCTTCCATTTTACCTCGGGAACATTCTTTACTAACATCTGAACAATATTCCATTCTCCAGCTCTTATTTTACCTGGAATATACCCTGGAGTAGCAAAAGACTCTGAAATCTCAAATGTACGCCGTGCTCCACCAGACCATCCTCTAAATCCTTTACCATTAAACAAAACACCTTTCTCATCAAATACTCCCATATCTATATTACAGTCACGTCCATCAATCGTTTTAAAAGACTGTAAAACAGAAATTTTAATCGCATTTTCAGGCATTTGTATAGAACTATAATGAGGAATAAAAATATCCTTATCAGTAAATTTTCCCGTTAAAACATATTTAACCGTATCATTTTGAATTGCATACAAGTTATTCAATGCACAAAATATTCCCAATAATAAAACCCCAAAAGATCGCTTCATCATTTCCTTGTTCTTAGTTTGTAATATAATAATATCTATATACCTTAATTTTATACGTAAAAGTAGACACTATATATTAAGCCTTTATTACAACTCCTTTACAAATTCTCAGCCTTAAAGTATGAAAACAGAGATTGACCACTAACTCTGAAATATGCTCCCTCAGACAAAAACATTTACCTCTACATCTTCCCCCCCGAAAAATTCGCTTCGCACGTCGCAAAAAAGAATAATTTCCAAATAAATCGTATCTTTGCACATCGTAAGGTTGCAACTTAGAATAAACTATATACGTATATGGAAAAGAACTTTAAACGGACGACCGTTACATCGGCTCTGCCATACGCCAACGGTCCGGTCCATATCGGCCATCTGGCAGGGGTTTATGTGCCGGCCGATATTTACGTGCGCTATCTGCGCCTGAAAAAAGAAGACGTGCTCTTTATCGGAGGTTCGGATGAACATGGAGTACCCATCACTATCCGCGCTAAAAAAGAAGGTGTAACTCCACAGGATATTGTGGACCGTTATCACACCCTTATTAAGGATTCTTTTAAAGAATTCGGTATTTCATTCGATGTGTACGGACGTACCTCTTCACCCACTCACCATCAGTTAGCATCTGACTTTTTCCGTAAATTGTATGACAAACATGAGTTTATCGAAAAAACTTCCATGCAATATTATGACGAGGAAGCTCACACATTCTTAGCTGACCGTTACATTACGGGAGAATGCCCTCGCTGCCATGCAGAAGGTGCTTACGGTGACCAGTGCGAGAAATGTGGAAGTACACTTTCTCCCACAGAACTGATTAACCCGAAAAGTGCCATCAGCGGAAGTCAGCCTGTCATGAAGGAAACCAAACACTGGTATTTGCCACTTGACAAACACGAAGGCTGGTTGCGCAAATGGATTCTGGAAGACCACAAGGAATGGCGTCCGAATGTGTACGGACAGTGCAAGAGCTGGCTGGATATGGGGCTGCAGCCTCGTGCCGTGAGCCGCGACCTTGACTGGGGTATTCCGGTTCCGGTAGAAGGTGCAGAAGGAAAAGTATTGTATGTATGGTTCGATGCACCTATCGGCTATATCTCTAATACAAAAGAGCTGTTGCCCGATTCATGGGAAAAATGGTGGAAAGACCCTGAAACACGCCTGATTCATTTCATTGGAAAAGATAACATCGTGTTCCACTGTATCGTATTCCCGGCCATGTTGAAGGCAGAAGGCAGCTACATCCTTCCGGACAACGTACCTTCTAACGAGTTCCTGAACCTGGAAGGTGACAAGATTTCAACTTCACGCAACTGGGCAGTATGGTTGCACGAGTACCTGCAGGATTTCCCTGGCAAGCAGGATGTATTGCGCTACGTGCTGACTGCCAACGCTCCGGAAACTAAGGACAACGACTTTACATGGAAAGATTTCCAGGCTCGTAACAACAACGAACTGGTAGCTGTATACGGTAACTTTGTGAACCGTGCATTGGTACTGACTCACAAATATTTCGATGGAAAGGTTCCGGCCTGTGGCGAATTGAACGACTACGACCGTGAAACACTGAAGGAATTTGCCGACGTAAAAGAAGAAGTAGAAAAACTGCTGAACGTGTTCAAATTCCGCGACGCACAGAAAGAAGCCATGAACCTGGCCCGCATCGGAAACAAATACCTGGCAGATACAGAACCATGGAAACTGGCTAAAACCGACATGGCACGTGTGGCTACCATCCTGAACATTTCATTGCAGTTGGTTGCCAACTTGGCTATTGCTTTTGAACCGTTCCTGCCGTTCAGTTCTGAAAAACTGCGCAAGATGCTGAACATGGAAAGCTTCGACTGGGAACAGCTGGGACGTACAGACTTGCTGGCAGAAGGCCATCAGCTGAACAAGCCTGAACTGTTGTTCGAAAAGATTGAAGACGACGTTATTCAGGCACAGGTAGATAAATTGCTGGCTACCAAGAAGGCCAACGAAGCAGCCAATTACAAGGCAAATCCAATTAAACCGACCATTGCTTTCGAAGAATTTGAGAAACTCGACATCCGTGTAGGTACTGTATTGGAATGCGAAAACGTACCTAAGATGAAGAAGCTGCTGAAATTCAAAATTGCCGACGGACTGGAAAACCGTACCATCGTCAGCGGTATTGCTCAGCATTACAAACCGGAAGACCTGGTAGGCAAGCAAGTGCTGTTTATCGCCAACTTAGCTCCTCGTCAGTTCAAGAACGGTCTGGTAAGCGAAGGTATGATTCTCAGCGCAGAAAACTTTGACGGTTCATTGTCCGTTACCACTACTTTGAACGAAGTAAAACCAGGAAGCGAAGTAAAATAATCTACTTTAAATAATTAAAGAAAATTGAGAATGAGCGGATAAGAGAATCCCGCCATTCTCAATTTTCTTTTCCTCATAAACTCCACACAATCCTCAAATATGGCAGAGTCACTTAAAGAAAAAACGGCGAAAGGCTTGTTTTGGAGTGGCATCAATAACGGTGCTATGCAGCTCTTGAACCTGATATTCGGAATCGTGACTTCACGCATTCTGAATGATACCGATTACGGTATGATAGGTATGCTGAGTATCTTTTCTCTCATTGCAGCATCTCTTCAGGAAAGCGGATTCACTTCGGCACTTGCCAACAAGAAAGAAATCCGCCACGAAGATTACAACGCCGTATTCTGGTTCAGCAGCGCCATAAGTGTCACACTCTACCTCATCTTGTTTTTCTGCGCCCCACTGATAGCCGATTTCTACGACAATGAAAATCTGATTCCTCTGGCTCGATATGCTTTTTTAGGCTTTGTTATTTCCAGCCTGGGCATTTCACAGAACGCTTACTTGTTCCGCAACCTGATGGTCAAACAAAAAACCATTGCCAGCATCAGCGGACTAGCCGTTTCAGGTATCGTAGGAATCATTATGGCCTGCTTGGGATGTTCTTACTGGAGCATTGCAACACAAAGCATTGTCTACATCAGTGTCCTGAACATCTGCCTGTGGAGTTTTTCCCCCTGGAGACCCACCCTGAAATTCAGTTTCAAACCCCTGAAAGGGATGGTAAACTTCAGTGCCAAACTGATGATAACCAATATCTTCAATCATATCAACAATAACTTGTTTTCCATCATTTTAGGGAAATACTATTCCGAAAAAGAAGTTGGACAATTTAACCAAGCCAACAAATGGAACTACATGGGGCACTCCTTTATCAGCAGCATGGTAGGCAGTGTGGCACAGCCCATGTTCAATCAGGTAGGAAGCGACCAGACACGCCAGCAGCGCGTTTTCCGCAAAATGCTCCGATTCACAGCCTTCATTGCTTTTCCTTCCATGTTGGGATTATCGTTCATCGCTCCAGAACTGATTACGATTACCATCACAGCCAAATGGCTACCCAGCGCACATATCCTGCAAATACTTGCAATAGGTGGCGCATTTATCCCCATTACAGCCCTCTATTCAAACCTTATTATCAGCAAAGGGAAATCCAATATCTTCATGTGGAATACCATCACATTGGGCATCCTGCAATTGATTGCCATGCTGATACTCAGCCCGTACGGACTGAAAAACATGCTGACAGTCTATGTGGCTATTAATATCGGATGGCTGTTTGTATGGCATTATTTTGTGTTCCGTGAGATAAAACTTTCTCTATGGGCCGCACTAAAAGATGTAATTCCGTATGCTGGTATAGCTCTACTTGCCATAGCTGCGGCCTACTTTATCACTGGGCATATAACTGACATCTATCTGCTCATCCTTACCAAGATAACCGTTACAGCCATACTCTATGGAGGACTGATGTGGATATGCGGTTCAGAAACCTTCAAGGAAAGCCTCAGCTATCTGCTGAAGAAGACAGGAAAAAAATAAGATAAGTTTATCTATCTTTATTACTTTTGCAGATAGAAATTACAAATAAAACCTTTTATGAAAGAAGCCCTTACGCCACAGGTAAAAGTTTCGGTAGTAATGTGTACCTATAACGGAGAGAAATATCTCCGGGAACAGATTGAATCCATCCTGAACCAAACCTACCCCGTTTACGAACTGATTATCCAGGATGACCGTTCTACCGATCGTACAGTTGAAATTGTCCGCGAATACCAGCAGAAGGATTCCCGCGTAAAACTGTTTGTAAACGAACAGTCACTGGGCTTCAACTATAATTTCTCAACCGCTTTCACCCGGGCTACAGGAGAATACATTGCCTCGACCGACCAAGATGACATTTGGCGTACCGACAAGATTGAGGTACTGATGAAACACGTCGAAGGCTACAGCCTGTTATTCCACAATTCCCAGCTCTTCACAACAGACATCACACACTCCCTGGGAATGAAAAATGCATCCAACGTGCTTTATAACCCACTTTTCCTATTGATGAAACCCTATGTGCCCGGTCATGAATGCTTTTTTAGCCGCACCATCCTTCCGCGCTTCATAGAAGCTGTGGAAAAGGAACATCGTATATCCTACGATTCACTGTTGATGCTGGCAGCCGTGACCTGCGGACCTATAGGATTCATAAATGAAGCATTGGTGTACTGGCGCCGTCATCCCCAAGCCACTTCTTATCTGAGCAGCAGCCACTACAGCTTGCTGAAAGGATTGGTATCCGCAGTACAAACCCTGAGCAATAAGGATAAGCGCAAAATGACCCAACGTTATTTCATGGCTCTAAGCGATTACCCCTTTACAGACTATGCAGCTGCAAAAATTATACGTTGCATGAAAAAAGGGAATTTATGGGGCATTCTACAAAGCTGTATGCTCTGCTGCCACAACCGTAAACAGCTTTATCCCTATCACAACCCGCTGCAATCATGTATCAAATCATTTTTCACACCATTGTATTTCATTCGCGACTGCAGCCAGTTCATCATCTGTTAAAATTGTAAGAATATGATTCGCTTCACCGTTTTTCCACGTTTGCGCATCCTTCCTCACCAGAAGGCCAATCCTTATATCCGTGATTTTGTAGCTGCATTAGAGCAGGAAAATGTATCCCAAGTGGTCAATCCGCCACACAAGAACCCATTGTTCAGCCTGCTGCCTCCCAAACGGTGGGGAGATGTATTTATATTTAACTGGTTCGAAAGTATTCCCGATTTCAAATACGGACCTTTGCAGTCTGTTGTGGCAGTCTGCTTCGTCATACTGCTGAAACTATGCGGACGGAAAATAATATGGGTATTACACAACAAAAAGCCTCATGCTGGAGGCCATGCACGATTGAAAAAATTCCTCACCCGCTTCATCGCACAAAAATCGGACCTTATCCTGACGCATGCCACCGAAGGTGTAGAAATGATTGAGGCTCATTATTCCTATGCCGCCGGAAAAATACATTTCCTTCATCATCCTACCAAAAACCGTCTGCCGGAATCACTACCTGCAGAAATACCGGAATACGACATACTTATCTGGGGAAACATTTCACCCTATAAAGGAGTACTGGAATATCTTTCCTATCTGAAGAACAATCCGCAAGACCTCAAAGTATGTATTATTGGAAAATGTTCACCGAATTCATTAGCCAATGAGATACGCCAGATAGCGCCCCCGAACGTCACTTTTATCTGTGAAAGCCCTTCATTCGAGAAACTGGCACACTATATCCGGAAATCGGCGTTTGTGCTTGCCCCTTATTGTCCTGATTCGGTGCTGAGTTCAGGAATTCTGATGGATTCACTCTCTTTCGGAAGCAAGATTATCGGACCAGAAGTAGGTTCATTTAAGGATTATGCACGTGAAAAGCGCCTGAACGTCTACACGTTTCATAACTACGAGGATATAGAAAAAACGGTCGCTTGCTATAAAACGACTCCCATATCCCTTGAAGACTATCGGAGCTTTCTGGATGAAAACAACTGGGAACACTTCGGAAACCGAATCATTAAATTAGTAAAATCCCTCAAATAAAATGACGAACACCTACGCACCTATCCTGCTATTTGTATATAACCGTCCGGAACATGTACGCCGGAATATCCAGGCACTACTGAAAAATGAGCTGGCAGCCGAAAGCGAATTGTTTATCTATTCGGATGCGGCAAAAGACGAAACATCACAGGCTGCCGTAAAAGAAGTACGCGCTTTTATCCGGTCAATACAAGGATTCAAGAAAATAACCATTACCGAACGTGCGGAAAACTGGGGACTCGCCCGTAGTATCATCGATGGAGTGACAACCCTGATAAACCGTTACGGTCGTGTCATCGTACTGGAAGACGACCTCGTCGTGGCCCCTCATTTCCTGCAGTTCATGAATGATGCATTGGAAACTTATCGTGATGAAGAGCGGGTAGGTCATATTCAGGCCTGTGATTTTACTCATGACCCCTCCCTGCCCGATACTTTTCTCATTAAATGGACCGGAAGCTGGGGTTGGGGTACCTGGGACCGCGCCTGGAAACACTTCAATGCCGACGGCAAGGCACTGCTGGCAGAACTGGAAAGCAGAAAGCTTACCTATACCTTCGACTTTAACGGCAAATATGGTTACACCCGTATGCTGCGCCGGCAAATTGAAGGTAAAAATAATTCATGGGCCATTCGCTGGAATGCTTCACTTTTTCTAAAAGACATACTCTCGCTTAACGTCGGGAAATCACTGGTACAAAACGAAGGATTCGATGGAAGCGGTACCAACTGCGGCGGAGGAGGATTGTACGCATCCGAATTGTACATGGAGCGACTTCCTGTAAAAAAGATTTCCCCTATAGAAGAAAATATACAGGCACGTAATGCCTACGTCCGCTACTATGCCTGCACTAATTCATTCATGGCAAAGGCCATACGACGCATCAAACGTACATTGAAAGGAGACTTCGGCGCATGAAAATATACTATTACCACACCCGACCTATTGCTTCTGCCCTAAAAGAATGGAAGGAGCATACACATCCTGGACATATCCTATACGGACTTACCCACTTCCCTAAAAACGGGATTGACCCAGTGCTTCACCCATACAAACATTTCACCTCACGCTGGAAACTGATGTGGTATAACCTACACACCATTCTGGGGTGTAAAGAAAATTATGATGTAGTTTATGGCACCTCTTACCGGGGACTGGAACTTCTCATATTCTTACGAGCTCTCGGCCTGTTCCGTAAGCCAATAGCCGTCTGGCATCACCAAGCCGTCCCCCAAAGCAAAGGTTGGCTGAAAAATCTTCTTTCCCGCCTTTTCTATAAGGGTATAGACTGTATGTTCTTTTTCAGCAAGGCATTAATAGACGATTCCCTGAAAACTGGAAAGGTAAAAGAAAAAGACATGTACCTTATTCATTGGGGGGCCGATCTGGACTTCTACGACCGCATGCGAAACGAGGCGAAAGACAAAGAATTCATCTCTACAGGAAAGGAAAATCGAGACCTGGCAACCTTACTCCAGGCTTTCAGCCATACCGGACTGGAATTCGACCTCTATACTTCCCCAGCTAACGGTGACCAGAAATATGAGGAAATCACCAACCGGTTTCAAGAGAAAAACAATATCCATATCCACATAGTAGAAGGTATCATACCGTATCAGTTAGCACTGGAGGTAGCTCGCTCAAAAGCTGTCGTCATTTCCTGCCTCAACTATCCTTACACTATCGGACTGACCACACTGGTAGAGGCACTGGCACTCGGGCTTCCAATCATTTCAACCCGAAACACCAAATTTGAAATGAATCTGGAACTGGAACAAGCCGGTATGTTAGTAGATTACGGTGATGTGGCAGGATGGGAAAAGGCTTTACAATATCTGCATGACCATCCGGAACAAGCCCTCAAAATGGGAGAAAACGGTAGAAAACTTGCAGAAACGACCTACAACCTGGAAAATTACAGCCGTGAACTTTCGGAAGTCCTGCTAAAAAGATTTAACCGGTAGCATGCTTTCAAAAAAGAATAATGTACCTTTGCAATAAAATTAAGCCGACAGACTAATGAGAGTACTGATCATCAATACCGCAGAACGCATCGGAGGAGCTGCCATCGCAGCCAACCGACTGATGGAAGCTTTAAAGAACAACGGAATAAAGGCCAAGATGCTGGTCCGTAACAAGCAAACCGATCAGGTGACGGTGGTTGCCCTCAAGAAATCATGGCGCAGAATCTGGCAGTTCACCTGGGAACGAATTGTCATCTGGGCAGCCAACGGATTCAAACGGCATAACCTTTTTGCGGTGGATATTGCCAACACGGGTACAGATATTACCTCCTTACCGGAGTTCCGTCAGGCAGATGTGATTCACCTGCACTGGATTAATCAAGGCATGCTTTCCTTGAAAGATATTCAACGGATTCTTGCTTCCGGAAAGCCTGTGGTATGGACCATGCACGACATGTGGCCTTTCACCGGCATCTGCCATTATTCCGGAGAATGCGAGAAATATACCGCACAATGTCATGACTGTCCGCTTCTACTGAAGCCTCATCATCATGACTTGTCGGAAAAGACGTTCCATAAAAAGCAAAAGCTCTACGCTACGGCTCCCATTACGTTTATAGCTTGTAGCCGATGGTTGGAATCTATGGCACGCAGAAGCAGCCTGCTGCAAGGACACCCCATTACAAACATTCCCAATGCGATTAATACCAACCTGTTCAAGCCACGTGCCAAGAAATTCGCACGCGAGAAGCTGCATCTGCCCACCGACAAGAAGCTTCTTTTGTTCGGTTCCATGAAAATTACGGATAAGCGTAAAGGAATAGACTACCTGATTGAAGCCTGCAAGTTATTGGCCCAGCAGGAACCTGAATTGAGCAAACAACTGGGAGTTGTAGTACTGGGAAGTCAGGCCGAACAGTGCAAATCACTTTTCCCCTTCCCTATCTATCCCATGAATTACGTGAGCAATGAAAAAGAGCTGGTAGATATATACAATGCCGTCGACCTCTACGTCACTCCTTCCTTGCAGGATAACCTACCAAATACCATTGTCGAGGCAATGGCCTGTGGCATTCCTTGTGTAGGATTTAATGTAGGAGGTATTCCGCAAATGATTGACCATTTACACAATGGCTACGTGGCCCAATATAAATCGGCTGACGACCTGGCCAACGGTATTTACTGGACGCTGACAGAGGGAGACTACGAAACATTAAGTTCCGAAGCCTATCGCAAGGCCGTGACAACCTACTCTGAAGCAACTGTAGCCAGCCAATACATTCAAATATACAACCACATCACCGGAAAAAATGCATAACATTCATCATTTACATCCGAAGTTTTCCATCATCACGGTTACTTATAATGCCGGAGCCGTACTGGAAGACACTATTCAGAGTGTCATCACCCAGACCTACAAGAATGTGGAATACATCATCGTGGACGGAGGTTCCAAGGACAGAACTTTACAAATCGTTGAACAATACAAGGAACATATACATACCGTAATCAGTGAACCGGATAAAGGACTATATGACGCCATGAACAAGGGAATCAAGCTGGCCACCGGCGATTACCTCTGCTTCCTGAATGCAGGCGACGAACTGCATGAAGACGATACTCTCCAGCTGATGGTACACTCCATTACAGAGTCCACACTTCCGGATGTGCTATATGGTGACACAGCCATTGTGGACGAAGAAGGACACTTCCTGCACATGCGCCGCCTGGCTCCTCCAGAAAACCTGAACTGGAAAAGTTTCAAGGAAGGCATGCTCGTATGCCACCAGGCTTTCTTCGCACGACGTGACCTTGTAGAGCCCTACAACCTTCATTATCGTTTTTCAGCAGACTTTGACTGGTGCATCCGCATCATGAAGAAAAGCCAGGTACTCCACCACACTCATCTGGTGCTTATTGACTACCTGAATGAAGGAATGACTACACGCAACCACAAAGCTTCCCTAAAAGAACGTTTCCGCATCATGTGCAAGCATTACGGTATGATATCTACCGTGCTGCGTCATGCCTGGTTTGTCATCCGGGCCTTGAAAACTAAAAAGCGTCCCAGTTAAGTGGCCTGAGCCTCTTCACTGGAACGCCTTTATTTCTTCAAACAAACTTCCCGGCCTGTTTACTTCTTACTTTTCTTTATGGCTAACACAATGGCTGCCAAAATTGCCAGACCCAATATGCCCAATGCAATGAAAGCAACAGTCTCGGTCACATGGAGTGATTTCGGGTCGAAAGTAAATTCTATCACATGTTTCCCGGCAGGCACATTCATCGCACGCAGGATATAATCAGCACGGCCATGCGATACCTCTTTTCCATCAATGAACGAACGCCATCCCGGATAGTAAATCTCAGCAAAGACTACCGTACCGCCCTTCGGAGAATTTACCTCATATTTCAAGGCATTAGGTTCATAGCTTGTCAATACAATCGTACTCAGGCTGTCTGCACCTGCAGAAGCTTTCACTTCGTTCTGGAACTTTTTATCTACCACTGCTACGTGGGCCGGATTTACCTGATGCAACGCTTCTATTTCTTCATTAGCATTGTTCACATACTGCACCTCGTTGACAAACCAGGCATTGCCCAATGCATGAGGGTTAAATACCGGAATAGTCTTGCCCTGCTGCAACGGAATGATGAAATAACGTGTATTCAGCATATTCAGCACTGGAGTCAACGTATCGCCTACCTGACTTAAATCAGCTCCTACCGAAGGTAAAGTCTTATACAAGGCCGTAATTTCACCCTGAATGTGCTCATCAATCATCTCCTGATAACGGCGAAGCTTCGCTGCATGATACCCTCCAATACTTTTGTGCCAGTAGGCTGTATTGTTCTCATTAAAGGTATTGACCGACAGATTCAGCACACGATAATCCAAAGATTTGTCCTGAAGTATCTGCTTGTCTGTTTCCGAAGGTTCCAGGAAAGGCTGCATTTCTGTACCCTTTGCCACAAACTGCTCGTCATACAGATAGCGTTTGTTTACACTCCACATATCTACCAGACAAAGCAAAGCCAGCAAACCAACCAGCAACTGTGCTTTCAGCTTTCCCGCACAATATCCCCATAACAACACAGCTCCTATCAATACGACAAAGAAGCTTCTCCAAGCATCCGAAGTAAAGATGGACTTACGTATCTCTTCCAGGTTGATTAAAATCGGAGCCAGCTGATCGGCCGGAATCGCATTCTGCAATGCGTTCATTTCGGCAGAAGACACATACGAAGGGAAGAAGAAACCTGGAGCCAATGCAAACAGCAAAGAAAGACCTCCCGTCAGAGCAAAAGTAATGTAGAACGACTTACGTGATTCATTCCACAACTGCGGACGTTCTACCACTTCCTTTAACGCCATAATGGCCAGCAACGGTATGGTAAATTCTGCAATGACCAAAATAGAAGATACCGCACGGAACTTGCTGTACATGGGCACATAGTCAATAAAGAAATCTGTCAGGCCCATAAAGTTATGTCCCCAGGAAAGTAATATGGAGAATACGGTTCCACCCGCCAATGCCCACTTCATCGGTCCTTTTACAATAAACAATCCCAGAATGAAGAGGAACATGACAAAGGCACCTACATATACCGGACCGGAAGTACCCGGCTGTTCACCCCAATACTGTCCCAACTGACTATACAATCCCATATAGTTAGGATCAGCCTTCTCCATGGCTTTCTCATTTTGAGCCAAAGGAACAGAGGCCCCACCTTTCACATTCGGAACCAGCAACGAGAAAGTTTCTCCGATGCCATAGCTCCACTGTGTGATGTAGCTTCGTTCCAATCCGCTACTGGTCTGGTTTGCACTGTTCTCCTTCACCAGCTCACTTTTGCCGCGCATGGTCTCTTTGCTGTACTCATACGTATGATACAAGTTTGACAAGTTCACACACACGCCCAACAGGCCCGCGATTACCAGTACCACACTGGCTTTGATAAATTGAGGCATCTTCTTTTCCCGCCATGCCATCACCCCATACGCAATGGCCATGAACAGCATGACAAACAAGAAATAGTAACTCATCTGCGGATGGTTAGCCACAATCTGCAAGGCCACAAACAAGGCTGTCACAATCCCCCCAGCCAACAGCTTACCACGATAAGCCAGCACCATACCAGCAATGGTAGGAGGAATATAAGCCAGTGCTACAAACTTCCAGATATGACCGGCCGCAATGATGATGAAGAAATAAGACGAGAACGCCCAGATAATGGCACCCAAGGCTGACATCCACACCTTAAAATCAAATGCACGCAAAAGAATGTAGAAGCCCAGCAGCATGACAAACACATACCACACGTAAGTAGGCAGGAACAGATGGTACACCTGCTGAATCCAGCCCAACGTATCGGTAGAGTCATAGCTCGGAGACATCTGGTAGGTAGGCATTCCTCCAAAAATGGAGTTTGTCCAGCGCGTACGCTCACCCGTCTTCTCCAGGTATTCACTCATTTCACGTCCAGAACCGATGCCGGCTACTGCATCATGCTGAGCCAGAATTCGTCCTTCATTTACCGCAGGATAGAAATACGCAAACGAAATAAGGGCAAAAAGCACGATTACCACTACATCGGGTAATAGTTTCTTGAACAAGTTCATATTATTCATAATTAATGTTTTCGGCAGGCAAAGATAACACAATACTGCCTGAAAAGTCGTAAATTTGCCGCTGAAAATCTTTTTTAACGCATGAAAATAGGAATCATTACGGCCATGTCTTCCGAACAGAAGCAACTGGCTAATCAACTCGAGAACAAGACTGAACGCAAAGAAGGCCCCTTCACCTACATTGAAGGAAACATCAAGCAAAATACCATCATCCTGATGCAATGTGGCATCGGCAAAGTGAATGCCGCTGCCGGAACGGTCGAACTTATCCGCAACTTCCAGCCCGACTGCATCATCAGTACCGGAGTAGCCGGAGGAATCGACGCCTGCCTGAAAGTGATGGACGTAGTAGTCAGCCAGCAGATTGTGTACCATGACGTATGGTGCGGCGAAGGCAATGCCTACGGACAGATTCAGGGTCTTCCTACTTTCTTCCAGGGAAATGAAACCCTCTTCCAGTGTGCCCTTTCACTCGATACAGAAACGGCTATCCACGGAGGTCTGATCTGTACAGGCGACAAGTTTATTACCGACCGCAGCGAACTGGACGAAATCAAGCATAACTTCCCGGAAGGACTGGCTGTGGATATGGAATCGGCTTCCATTGCCCAGGTGTGCTACCTCTATCAGATTCCTTTCATCAGTTTCCGCATCATCAGTGACACTCCGGGAGCCGACAAGCACTTTGAACAATACCAGAATTTCTGGGGGGAAATGGCCGACCGTTCTTTCCACGTCACTGAAACTTTCCTGAAAGCATTACCCAACAAACTATAATCGCTTTATGAAAAAGATACCAAGCTTTACAGTAGACCATATTCGTTTGCAACGCGGTATTTTCGTGTCACGCAAAGATGAAGTTGGAGGTGAAATCGTTACTACCTTCGATATTCGTATGAAAGAGCCTAACCGTGAACCGGCCTTAGGTCCTGCCGCTATCCACACCATTGAACACCTGGCAGCGACTTTCCTGCGCAATCATCCGGTATGGGCCGACAAGATTATCTATTGGGGACCAATGGGCTGTCTGACTGGAAACTACCTGATAGTAAAAGGTGATTTACAATCCAAAGACATTGCTCCGCTGATGACAGAAACTTTCCGCTTCATCGCCGATTATGAAGGTGAAGTGCCGGGAGCCAGTGCAAAAGACTGCGGAAACTATCTGATGATGAACCTTCCCATGGCCAAATGGGAAGCAGCCAAGTTCCTGCATGAGATATTGGAACAGCTCACCGAAGAAAACTTAAACTATCCGGCTTCCCTATAAAATCAAATCACCTGTTCCAGAAACACGAACAGGCTATCACCTTATCAGGTGCCGGAAAACAAAGCGTGCCGGCAGTCGCTTTTCAGACAGCCTGCCGGCACGCTTTCAGTACTTCTTAGGCAGTACCGAAGTACTTCCCTGGCAGTACTCCAGTACTTTCAAGGAAGTACCGCAGTACTGCCTAAGAAGGATTACTCAGCCTTCAATACCACTTCCGTTCCTTTCAAGAGAGGAGAAGTCAGTTTCACACGAATCTCACCTTTCTCGCCTGTAGTCTGGATATAAGCCAGCAAACGTCCGTGAAAAGCACGGTGGTGATTATCTGTATAATCACTCATATCTCCGTTATTTGAACCTTCCAGTCCCAACAAACGTGCCGGACCTTCGATCTGACAGGTAACGTCGTTATCACCTAATTTTACGATAGTACCTTGTTCATCCACCACTTCAATCGTTACATGTGCAGTAGCCTTATCCGGCGACAAGACTTCCTTATCTACAGTAGCCCGCAAGGCGTATGGACGACCAGAGGTCTTGATGGCATAAGAGGAAAGCACTTTTCCTGTTGCATCACAACCTTCTGCACGCAATTCCCCATCCTGATAAGGAATATCCCAGTAAATGATACCACTCTTATCATCGTAAGGCTTCATCTGACCCACTTCTTTTCCGTTCAGCAACAAACGAGCCTGCGGTGCATTGGTATAGCAAACCACCCGAATCAACTGGCCCGGTTCGTAGTTCCACAAATCCCATGCATCCATTGATACCCAGTCGTGCTTAGGATACGTACCGATGTAAGTCACAGGTTTCTCACTCCAAAGCGAAGCACGGAAGTATCCACGGGGTTTAGGGAAGCTGCCAAAGTCCAGCAAACCGGTATACAAACCTCTGGAAGGCCATCTGCCTGATTCACCCAGATAGTCCGTACCCGTCCAGAGGAACTGTCCGAAAATAAATTCCTTGTCGCGTACCGCATGCCAGGCTTCAATTCCCACACCCGTTTCACTACCGTAAATCACACGGTCAGGATAAGTGGCATGGTCTTCATCATAACGGTTTTCCGTATAATTATATCCTACTACATCTACGGCTTGAGGATACTCTGTCTGATTCGACATTACCACTCCGGCCAATGCACCGGTAACAGGACGAGAAGTATCTACCGCACGTACACAGGCAGCCAGACGCTTTGCAATTTTACCGATACGCATGGCATCCGGGGCATCAGGCTTGTATCCTCCAAACATAGGCTGGTTAATGGTTGTACCATCCAGCACCGGATGAGAATAAGGATCATTCGGATAGTCCACCTCATTGCCGATACTCCACAAGAATATACAAGGGTGATTCCGGTCACGACGTACCATATCCGTCACATCGCGTTCAATCCATTCCTCAAAGAAATCAAATGTTCCATCATAGCTTGGTTCACCGACATTCCATCCCTTTATCCATTTCCGTTTCGGGAACTCCCATTCATCCGAAGCCTCATCCATCACCAGGAAGCCCATTCTGTCACATAAATCATACAATACCGGTGCCTGCGGATTATGGCTCATACGGATGGCATTCACGCCTATTTCTTTCAGGTTTCTCAGACGGCGCTCCCATACTTCAGGAGGAACTACTGCTCCCAGTACACCAGCATCATGATGCAGACATACTCCTTTCACCTTCATCCACTTTCCGTTCAGGGCAAATCCCTTGTTCGCATCAAACTTCAACGTACGGAGACCTACATTCGTCGAACTGCCATCTATCCGTTTGCCGTCACAAAGCAGCTCTGTCTTCAGCGTGTACAGATAAGGTGCATCCAGATTCCAGCGGCGAGGTTTCTTCACCTTCAATGATATTGTTTCTTTCGCAATACCCTCAGCTTTATCTGCCACTTTCTTACGGCCCTGTGCTACCAGTGTACCTTCTGCATCATAAAGTGCCGCAGAAACCTCCAATGCGCCAGCGGCCTTCACATGTTTCTCTACTTCCATATCGACTGCCACTACCGCCTGCTTATCGGTCAGTGAAGTAGCGTGCCAGCCTATCCCCCATTGGGCAAAATGAATGTCAGGAGCGGAAATCATCCACACATCCCGGTAAATTCCGGAACCAGTGTACCAACGTGAATCGGCATAACGGCTATGATCAATACGGACTGCCAGCACGTTATCTCCTTCCTTCAGGTAGGGAGTCATGTCATACATAAAAGATATGTATCCGTTCGGACGTTTACCGAGCAAGTGTCCGTTCAGATAAACTTCGCTGCGGTTATATGCTCCCTCAAAATAGATGTAATGGCGTGCAGCCTTATCGGTAACCTGAAAATGTTTCCGATACCAGCCTATACCACCCGGCAAATAACCGGTACAGCTTGCCAGTGAAGGAGAAAGCTGTCCTTCTACCGACCAGTCGTGCGGCAAATCAAGTTTTCGCCACTTACTGTCATCATACGATGCAGAAGTGCTCAGACTATCGTCCGACAAACTGAACAACCAATTCTCATTGAATTTTTTGGCTTCGCCAAAAGATACTTGGGCTTGCACTACAGTACATACCAACAGCCCCAAGAGAATAATAAAAAATGCCTTGTTCTTCATATAACTTTTTTATTTTAGTTCATAGACTACTGTAGTGACACTCTTGGCATCGACATAAATGTCACCATCTTCTGGAACAATTCTCTCCTTAAGATGCTTGGAAGAGCTTGATGTATATATCATAACAGAGGTCGGCTGACTATCCCATCCTTCTCTGCCGTCAATAAGTTTTACAGCCTTATCCGAATAATTTGTATATACTGCTACAATCTTATCCCCTTCAGGCGAAATCCATGCAGAGCCAAAGAAATTCATGCTCTCGTTCATGCTTAAATCCACCCTGACATATCCCGGACGGATAAAACGACTGTAGTTACCCAGTACCCATAGTGTTGGAGCGGCATTGAACGAACCTTCGTCCTTAATATCTCCTGTTTCAGCACCTCCTTGTGGGACCAACGATATAAGCAGGAACCTGTTCTTATGCGGAGCCCAGCGGGTGACATCAATTGAAGTCCAATAACACCATGAAGATACCTGTGCCACTGTCAGGTCATTATGAATCACTCTTGACATGTAAAGAGCAATATCCATCTCTGTAGCAGCATCATAGCCTACAAACTCAGACGAGCTGTATCCGTCGCCCAACATACTCCATTCGCTTTGCCACAATTCAAGACCTGAAGCTATAGCCTTGTTGTGTACATTAAGTCTTACCTGTCTCATTCCGTCCCATGTACCGTCAGTCCAATAGCTGTGACCACATATAAGATTGTTTACATGCTGCAAATCGCCCACATACGCAGAAGAACCAGGAGTAAAGAAAGCGGAAATGACATCGCTTCTTTCCTGCTCATTTTTTACCTTATAAAGATACTCCCAATCACCAGCTTCACCAAGAAGTATATCAGTATTCGACAATCCATTGGCCGTCAGGTTTGCGTCAAGTTCTCTTGCTAACCGAGCTACCTGATCGTTTGTCCATCCACTACCTTCCTGACCACCATCCCAGTTATACTGTGGCTCATTTACCGGAGAGATATGAGTGATATTATATCCATCGTCTGTATAATGTTTGGCAACATCTGCCATATATTTGGCATAATCGTCATAACAGTCATCCTTAAGATTGGTGTTCATCCCACTATTAGAGAATCCCTTTCCATTCTTAGTATACTGAACAAGAGGGCTGTTACTGAAAAGTATGAAGTCAGGCACTCCCATTTCTTTGGCACGATTCATGAAATAACGCTGTCCCTCGCATTTGTTCCAGTCGTACGTTCCATTTTCAGTCATATATGATTCCGCACGTCTTGACTCATCTTCTATTCCACTCGCATCACCTTGTTCAGCCGAACCGGCTCCTAAATTAACACGCCATTGTGATAAACCGATACCTTTGGGCTGTCCGTCCACTATCTCAGAAGAGAAAAGAAGTTCTGTGATAGCATCACGGTGATTAGTCCAATACTTCCCAACATAATTAGGCGACCAACAGTCCGAGGCCCCGAATCCTCTTATTGTCTGATACTTGACAGTAGGATCTACAGATACAATCTTATCGACACTAACTTCCGGAATGTCTTCATCATTTTCAGGATTTGGCACTTCAGAAGTCTCATTATCACTACACCCCACAAGAGCAAGGCAGAAAACCAACGGCAAAAATTTGTAATCAAAAAGTCTCATCATTATTCATATTAAAAATAAGCTGTTGCAAATATCAAATATACCTGCAACAGCTTACAAGATTATAGTATATCAATTAAATATTAGTTCCAACCCGGGTTCTGTTCGATAGAGCCGCCAGACATTGTAATCTCATAAAGAGGTATAGGGAAAATTAAGTCACGGTTTACATCGAATGATATGCCCTTATTGCTGTCCTCACCTTGGTTATTCCATTCAAACGGATCGCGTGTTGCTTCTTCAGTGTTCCATCTTACAAATGAGCCGTTAGGGCCAAGAATACTTGCGATAAGCGGAGTGCCGCTGTCATCTTTCCAACGACGGATATCGTACAGACGGTTTTGCTCGAAAGCAAGTTCCAGACGACGTTCGTGACGGATTGCGTCACGAAGCGCTGTTCCTGTAGAAGTAACAGGGGCTAAGTTCACACGATTTCTTACCTTATTCAATGCAGCCTGCGCATGTGTATCATCGCCTAACTCGTTACATGCCTCAGCATACATCAACAATACATCAGCATAACGCAGAATACGGTGGTTCAACGGACTCTTTGTCTGGTAAAAGTTTTCAGGACGGTCATTCAATGGAATATAATACTTACGTATGATACGTCCTGACTTATGAGCAACAGGATTAATTATCAAACAGTTAGGATCCCATCCGTATTGTTCTGCTAATTTTGCGTGGTCAGTTATAGTACCCTTGTTGTCTTTCAGGATTTTAGCAAAGTCCTCGGCTGTCTCTCCCACAATCTCTGTACATCCAGAAGAAATGATAGTCCACTGACGACGAATATCATCCTCACCGTATGCGGCTTCAAGATTAGCTGTAGGCTGACACCAGCACCAACCGTCGCCAAGAGCAGCACCTGAGTTACGGGCACCAGTTACTGTAGAAAGCGAACCTCCAACGCCCAAAGATTCGTGATATTGATATTGTACTTCAAAAAGACTTTCTATACTATTGTCATGATTACAATCCCAAACCTGACCGAACTCAGGAAGCAAATCATATTCATCTGTCTGTGAATCTTCGCCTGAATAACCAGACTCCTTAACAAGTTTCTGAAGTACATCATGCGCTTCCTGCCATTTTTCCTGATAAAGATACACTTTACCAAGCAAACCTAAAGCAGCTCCACTAGTAGCACGTCCCAGATCAGCTGGAGCATATTCGCTACGTTTGGGAAGAATTTCAGCAGCAGCCTTTAAATCATCTTCAATGAACTTATAAGTATCTTCCAAAGAAGAACGCTTTATACCTATAACTTCTTCAGGCATCATAAAATGAGTTAACAAAGGTACCCCACCGAAGTTTCTCGCCAACTCGAAATAGAAATATCCGCGGAGGAAACGTGCTTCTGCTATCAAACGTTCCTGCAAAGCAGCATCTTCTAGTCCTGCATTAGGGATACGGTCGATAGCCACATTGCAACGTGCAATACCTTTATAACGATACTGCCAAAAGTTGGAGATTACACCGTTGCTTGCTCCATTACCTCTATAGTGAGCCAAAGAAATATAATCAGTCTGATCCTGTGAGGTATTGCCCATCCATGCATCATCACTACACATCTCTGAAAGAAGCCATACTGTATTGGTCTGCCACCAGTCACCAAAAGTGATACTCTGGTAACAACCAGTCAAATATGCCTGACATTCTTCAGCTGTACTGAAGTAAGTATCAAGATTCTGTTTTCCTCGTACCTCCTCTGTCAGGAAGTCCTCACAAGAGGCAAACGTCAGCGAGGCAAAAACTGTTATTATTGATAATATCTTTTTCATATTTATTCAAGAATTAAAATTTTAAGTCTATACCGAACAAGAATGTACGTGGATTAGGATAAGAAGTGTTGTCAATACCAGTCTCGATTACGCTACCATCCATAGCAGGTCTCTCTGGGTCCATACCTGAATAGCTTGTAATGGTAAACGGATTCTGTGCTGAGAATGATATACGCAAACCAGTATCACCTACAAGACTCTTAGGGAATGTATAACCAATCTGAAGCAATTTACAACGAACATAAGAACCGTCTTCTACGTAGAAACTGGATACGCGGCTGTAGTTCTGGTTATAATCGCCATACGACAGACGAGGAATATCATTACTTGTTCCTTCACCATGCCATGCTTTGTCAAATGTACCCGCCCAGACGTTCTGTCCTGCAGTACCTGAGTACATTTCTTTAGTCTTATTATATATATCATTACCTATTGTTCCATAGAAATTGGCGGCAAAGTCAATGTTCTTGTAAGTAAATCCTAAGTTAAAGCCAAGCATCAAGTCCGGATAAGGATTACCAATCCATGTCTTATCATTAGCGTCAAGATTACCATCGTGATTCAAGTCCTTGAAACGGATATCACCCGGCTGGGCATTTGGCTGAACCAATGTTCCGTGTTCATTTGTGTGAGCATAAACTTCTTCCCAATTCTGGAACAAACCATCTGCTACATAACCGTAGAATCTTGAAATCAAAGCGTTATCAATGTTACTGATAATCTGGTCACCGTGGAATCCACCAGTATAGACAGCACCGTCGCCAGAGAATCTGATAGCCTTGTTGCGAACAGAAGAAAGATTCAAGCCTACATTGTAGGTAAAGTCTTTTCCTATCTGGTCGTGCCAGTCAATACCCAATTCCCATCCTTTCGCATTCATACTACCAATATTCATCCAAATCTGGCTGTTCCACTGGTCATACCCCAGTGCAAGAACATTCTGTTTCTGGTAAAGCATATCCTTTGATTTCTTCTGGAAGTATTCGAATGTCACACCAAGTCTGTTTTCAAGGAACGCCATATCAACACCTACGTTCCAGTCTTCCACTGTTTCCCATTTCAAATTGGTATTACCCACAGTACTAATAAAGTATCCGTTAGCCAATACATCATTAAAATAGTATTGTGATTGACCAAGAAGAGTCAAAGTAGCGTCATTGGCAATATTCTGGTTACCTACACGTCCCCAACCTCCACGAAGCTTCAAATCGGAGAATATTTCCTGATCTTCCATAAATTCCTCGCTAGTAATTCTCCATGAAGCCGAAGCAGATGGAAACAACGCATATTTGTTACCTGCTGGGAAACGTGAAGAACCATCAGCACGTAATGAAGCCGTGATGTAATATTTGTTGGCGTAGTTATACATTACACGTCCAAGGAAAGAAACCATAGTGTTGAAAGTAGTAGTACCTTCTGCTGAAGCATTGTCAGGGTTACCTGCGTCAACCTCCTGCATAATATCATCATTGCTTGGCAAGTCACGGCGCAAAGCTTTGGTATTGTACCATGCGTAACGTTCAGCTGTGAAACCTGCCATCGCGTTGAAGTTATGCTTCTCCGCAAATGTATCGGCGTATGTGATAGTATTTGTCCAGTTCCAGTCAAACCATTCCTGTGACTGACGTGAAACTTCGTTCAACTGCTGCTGTTCCTGTTCGTGAAGTCTGAACTCAGGAGTGAAAGAGTCCGAACGGCGAAAACGGGCGTTAGTACCGAACTGAGTACGGAGAGTCAGTTTCTGAATTGGATTAACCTGCAAATAAGCGTTGATAAGAGCACCCATCTCACGTGAATTAGCATTTGAACGTGCTATGGAAGCTACAGGGTTCCATGTTTCATTGTTATATGAACGCTGGTATCTGTTATACTCATTGTCATCCCATTCTTCCTTAGGACGATAAACTGGAGTAGTAGGGTCCATAGACATTGCCGAACCGAACTGATTAGGAGTATCGTCCCAAGATTCCATACGTGGAGCTATATCAACCCCCATCTTTACATACTTGTTGAATGTATATTCGGTATTCAAACGGATGTTAATTTTATCCCAATAACCATAATCAAACTGAGAGTCGTTACGATAGTATCCCAAGCTGAAGTTATACACCAGCTTATCTGTACCGCCTGAAACACTGAGAGCGTAGTTCTGAACCATAGCAGTCTTGTTGACTACTGTATCCCACCAGTCTGTACCGCCAGGATTTGTAGTGGCACCAGTATCATTCCAGTTAGATACTGAGCCATCGTTAGTATAACGGGCGTTATATACTTCTTTATATTCTGCAGGACCTGCTACCTTAGGTTTTGCGATATTCTGAAAGCCTACTGAGGCTGTAAAATTAACATTTGCCTTTCCTGACTGACCCTTCTTTGTTGTAATCAAGATTACACCATTAGACGCACGTGTACCATAGATAGCTGCTGCTGACGCATCCTTCAAGACTTCCATTGACTGAATGTCGTTACTGTTCAGGAAGTTGATATTATCGCCCACAGGCATACCGTCTACTACATAAAGCGGGTTACTACCGTTAACTGTGGTTACACCACGAATCAACACCTTTGGAGCTGTACCAGGACCACCACCACTGGCTACCTGTACACCGCTTACTTTACCCTGAAGCGCATCCATCGCATTACCTGTAACACTCTGTGTGATTTCCTCACCCTTTACAGTAGCGATAGAACTTGTCAAGTCGCTTTTCTTTACGGCACCGTAACCGATTACCACGACTTCGTCAAGTAATTCTGACGCTTCTTTCAACACCACATTAATAACTTTCTGACCGTTCACTTTAATTTCCTGTGTATCGTACCCTATTGAAGAAAATACAAGTACAGCATCAGTCGCTACATTATTTAATATATAGTCACCATCCAATCCAGTGATTGTACCGGCACCAGCACCTTTAACCTGTACAGTTGCACCAATCATCGGTAGCTTATCGGAAGCTGAAGTTACCGTTCCTTTAACGGTTATAGTCTGTGCATAACCACAAATAGAAAGCAGCATCAGACATAAAACTAAAAATTGTTTCTTCATATTTTATGATTATTGGTTAATTAATTAGCTGGAACAATCTTGCCTCTACCTAAATGAGCATCAAATTCAAATCTGTAGTTTCCTGCATTTGTAACAGTCGGACTAATCCAGTTGTCATTTACGGCAGTACCATCTTCCCACTGTCTGTTTGTACCTTCCCAATTAGGATTAACATCATTCTTCTTACTGAAATAGCCGAACTTTTCTGGATTATCTGAATTATCGCAACGCCATTCTACATGGTCCCACCATCCGTCAGGATGATTATTTGATATAATGAAGTTCAAGTCTTCACCAGCACCCAAAGACCAAGTCTCACCTTCCGCAGGATAATAGAACAGATGCGGATTGCTTTTATCCTGAACAAACAGATGATTTCCTGCATCCTGAGGAGAACTACCCCAACCAATGTAGAATTCAATGAAATCAGCTTCATTTCCATTCTCCCACCGGTCGAAACATTTCTCACCATATACGTAATGTCCCATAGGATTTGTTGCCTCATCAACTGTATAAGTAGTTACTGTATAAGTCAGCATCAATATATCAAGAGTAATCTCATAATATACATTAGGAGTATTCAAAACGAATGGTTCAGCCAAATCAGGATCATTCAGAAGTTTAGTATTGTCTGCAGGATCCAAGCCATAACAAACAGGAGAGAAATTAGACTTGTCAGAGAGGAAGTAAATCTCTGTTCCTGCAGCCTTATTATAATAACGTGCCTTATACTGGTATTCACCTGTGTGGTTAATCACCATAGGAACACCGAACACGTCACTTGTAAGAGCCGCTACATCACCTTTAGGTACATCTGCCAAATACATCTTAGGGAAGTCCACAACGTCTGTCACGGATATTGTACATGAAATTGTATCAGCCTTTTCTTCTTTGTCTGTCACAATTAGAGTAGCCTCATAGTCCTTCTTGACAGCTGGCAAATCTATAGTCCATGTATATGTCGAACTCGTCAAACCGCCTAAATCGATTGTCTGATCCTCGTAACCTACAGCACCTTCAATATCCAACTGCAATGATTTAAGGCCACGGTCATCAGACATCTCAAGTTCCATCACGTATGGTTCAACTGTGAATGTACCATCTTCAGTCTCTTCCAGAATCATTGGAATCAATCCACCTTCTGACGGACCTTTAACGAATACAGGGATTTCAAAATCACCATCCATTGTTATCAACACATCCTGTGATGTTTCGCGACCACCAACATCCACTACAGTTACCTTCACAGTGAACTGCTCGCCCAATTCATCAGCCGCCAATGCGAATGAATAGCTCAAATCATACGTTTTCTTTGGTTCACCATAAATCTCAATAAGATCGATAGTCTTATTCAGATACAAGTCTTTACACTCCAATCTGATAAAAGAAATACCATCTTCGTCAGTAAGAGTTCCTTCAATAGTGAAGTCATGACCCGCACCACTCCGAATATGGTCAGCTTTTAACTCTGCAACAGGTGATTGTCCGTCGACATCTGCATAACCATTATCATCGCTACATCCTGTTACAAAGACCCCTGTGGCAAAAAGCGCACAGAGCAAAGAAACTTTTAAGAATCTTGTCCTCATAATTATTAGTATTTATGATTAAACATTATATTTTTCGATTTCAAAAATACTTAACCTTATTATCAATTAAGAAAAAACATCATGCAATGACCGAGCACAAATCATTCATTGTATGATTTACATCCCTTTAATTCAATAAATATTACTATTTTTGAATCTACCAAAATGAACAATATGAAATATCTTTTTACTTTTTTCCTTTGTATACAGATTCTTTCCAGCTATGGCCAGCAGTATACAATTAAAAAGCTTGGATTAGAGAAAAAGCTATCCAACAGTTATATCATTGACATTACAGAAGACAAAAACGGATATCTTTGGTTTGCAACTGAAGACGGACTCAATAAGTTAGAAGGTGGATTATTCAGTTCCTATTATAAAAAAGATAATAGTAGATCACTTAATCTGACAGGAAACGAGTTGAACTGCCTGTTAGATGACCCTCAAGACCCAGTGTTATGGATTGGTACCCAGCGTGCTGGATTAAACGCATTCAATTATCAAACCAATCAACAAACTGTTTTCTTACATGATGAAAACAATCCATATAGTATTGCCACAAATGACGTAACAGATCTGGCAGTTGCAGCAGATGGTAATTTATGGGTTGCAACTTATTGGAGAGGAATAGAATATCTAGATAAAAAAACCGAAAAATTTACACACTACAACCAGCAAACAGTTCCAGGTCTTCCAAGTAATACCGTTTGGACTCTGGTAGACGACCACAAGGGGAACTTATACATAGGTCATGCACAACACGGAATGAGTATTCTCTCGATTAAAACCAAGAAAATCAAAAACTTTACTTATAACAAACTGGACGATACAACAATACCAAGCAATAATGTCCAATGCATATTCAAAGACAATACTGGAAATCTATGGATTGGTACAGAAAAAGGATTAGCCCTATATAATCCAGAAACAGAGCACTTCATTAGAATAGGAGAACAAGAATCTCCTCTTACGCACCGAATATACGACATCCAACAATTCAATGAAAATGAATTATGGGTAGCCACTGAATTTGGAGGAATTGCCATTATCAATCTTTCCAAGAGTTTGTTTAATACAGCCGAAAGCATACATTATATCCAGGCTGGAAATAATGAATATTACTTAAATAATTCAACAGTACGCTGTCTGTACCAAGACTCACATCAAAATATCTGGGCTGGAACATGGGGAGGAGGTGTCAATTTTCTTAGTTCCAATACCACTCTGTTTAAATCGTTCAGTTATTCACAAAATTCATCTGAAAGTAACCTAAGTTCTCATATTGCCAGCGCTGTATGCCTTGACAAGCAGAACAATTTATGGGTTGGTACAGATGGAGGAGGAATTAATGTAATAAAAGCAGGGAAAAGAACAGCCACTTACACCAAAAATGCAGGAAAACTTAGTGGCAACTCCATACAGACAGCCTTATGCGATAAACAAGGTAATTTATGGTTTGGTATATTTAATGGAGGAATTATGTTTTATGATTCGCACAAACAAACATTTCACCAGATTTTTCCAGAAGAGTATGCTACTCAAGACGTCCGTTCACTTTATGAAGACAAAGAAGGCATTATCTGGGTAGGAACCAGTAATGGCGTATTCCAAATAGAAAGAAATAGTAAAAAGATTCGTCAACATACACATATTCCAGATAATCTTGTACGCACTGTCATTAAAGACAAAAAAGGACAAATATGGGTTGGAAGCTTTGGAAGCGGAATCTTCCTGTATTCTTCAGACTGGAAACCATTAAAAAGCTTTAACACCTATCTTAGCTTCCCGTCTAACACTATCAATCAGATTTTTGAAGACTCAAAAGGTTATATATGGGCTGCTACAGGAGAAGGATTAGTACAATTTGAAAACAAAGCTCCCTGGAAATATAAAGTCTACCAGCGTAATGAAGGATTAGCCAATACCTTTATTTGGGCTATCGAAGAAGACGAAAACCAGAACATCTGGTTCAGCACGAACCAAGGAATCAGCTGTTTTGTCCGAAATGAAGGAAATATCTATAATTACGATTTCAGAGACAATATTCCGATGGCAAGTTTTATTGGAAGAAGTGCCTGTAAAGACAAAAATGGAGTTATGTATTTCGGTTCAACCAACGGACTTTGCTATTTTACTCCCAGCTATATTCTGGAAAAACGACAAGCTCCCAAAGCCATTATTGGAAAAATAACGGTTTTTGAACCTCTCATCGCCGAGAATAGCAATGAAACAGAAATTCCTTTAATTAACAAAGAGAGTGTACGGTTAAAACACCTGCAAAACAATTTCAATATTTCATTCAATATACAGGATTACTCGCTGAATGAAAGAGTGGAGTATGCCTATATGTTAAAAGGGCTGGAGAACGCATGGTATACGGTAAAAGAGCCCAATAACGTCACATTCCGTAACCTACCACCCGGAAAATACGAGTTCTTAATTAAGACCCGTATCCGCAATCAGGAATGGTCAAACGAAATATCATCCATTGAAATTATTATTGCTCCCCCATTATGGCTTTCCTGGTGGGCAAAATTGCTTTATGTATTCTGTGCTGTAGGACTTCTTTTCATTGGACTATGGGCGTACAAACGTAAACTGAACCTGGAGTATCTGTACGAATCAGAAAAGAAAAGCCACGAACAAGAACAAGAACTCAATGATGAACGTCTGCGTTTCTATACCAATATCACCCACGAACTACGCACGCCATTGACATTGATTTTGGGACCACTGGAAGACTTGGTGAAAAGCAATACACTTTCCAGCAAAGATCACCATCGAATCTCTGTCATCCATCAAAGTGCCGTACGACTATTGAATCTGATAAACCAGATATTAGATTTCCGAAAAACAGAAACACAAAATAAGAAGCTTTGTGTCACAAAGGGGAATCTAACCAACGTAATCTATGAAACCGGACTGAAATATAAAGAACTCAATAACAAACCAGAGATTCAGGTCCTGATAGAAGCAGAAGATGAAAATATGGTATTGTTTTTTGACAAAGAGATCATCACTATGATTCTGGACAATCTCATTTCCAATGCACTAAAATACACAGAAAAAGGATATATCCGTATCCGCGCTGAATGGATTACAGAAAATGGTATACGATATGCACAACTTTCTGTAGAAGATACCGGATATGGAATCGGACAAGAAGCACTGACACATATCTTCGAGCGCTATTACCAGGAAAGCGGAGAACATCAGGCTTCTGGAACAGGTATCGGCCTGGCCTTGGTAAAGAATTTAGTAAAATTACATGAAGGAGATATTCAAGTAAAAAGTTTGCCCGACATCGGCACTACATTCTACCTACGCTTGCTGGCTGAAAACACCTATCCTCAAGCATTACACGGAGAAGATATGCATGCCGGAAAGCAAGATGTCAAAGAAAAGTACATTGAAAAGCTGGAAATCAGCGACCCAGACAGAAATGCGCGTCCTATCATTTTAGTGGTAGAAGACAATGCCGATATACGCGACTACATTGCAGACTCATTTACAGATTTATATGAGGTAAAAACAGCAGCCAACGGTAAGGAAGGACTACAAATAGCCACAGAATGTATCCCTGATATTGTAGTCAGCGACATCATGATGCCAGTAATGAATGGAATCATGATGTGTCAGAAACTGAAAGCAGACATGCGTACCAGTCACATTCCGGTTATTCTGCTGACAGCAAAAGACAGTATCACCGACAAAGAAGAAGGCTATCAGGCCGGATCGGATTCCTATCTGACAAAGCCCTTCAGCGCCAGCCTGCTGCAAAGTCGCATCAGCAACCTACTGACACAAAGGAGATTACTATCAGAACGGTTTGCTATCCGTCCTGAAAAACCGGAAAAACAAAGTATGGAGAAAAAAAGAGCTATTATTACAGAATCTATGAACAAACTGGACAAGGCATTCATGGACAAGATTACAAATGCCATCACCGAAAGCCTAGCCACCTCAGAAAACGTAGATATTACCGTACTTTCCAATGTGATGTGCATGAGCAGTTCTACCCTCTATCGCAAGGTAAAAGCACTTACCGGTATGTCCACCAATGAATACATCCGGAAAATTAAAATGCAACTTGCCGAAAAGTATCTGCTGGAAGGAAAATATTCGATTTCAGAAATCGCATTTAAGGTAGGAATCAATAGTAGCGTATATTTCCGTCAATGCTTCAAGGAGGAATTCGGAATGTCTGCTTCTGAGTATTTAAAGCAATTGACAGGACAATCCATTGATGAAAAAACTGATGAAACGCCTGATGAAAAGTCTGATGAGTTGCTTGACGAAATACTCGATGATAAGGACGATGATCCAATATCTAAAGTTCTTCAGGATGTTCCAAGTCAGGATGTTCCAAATCAGGATGTACCAAGTCAAGACGTACCAAGTCAAAAGAAAGGTAAATCATCAGGTGCAAAATCAGGTGCAAAATCAGGTGCAAAATCAGA
>ERZ779737.469-NODE-469-length-38016-cov-71.560312_pt1 | contig 38016 bp, 27 predicted proteins | sample MGYA00511889_ERZ779737 | MGnify/ENA primary metagenome ERZ779737 (study PRJEB29588, sample SAMEA2163575) | human gut metagenome | biome: human gut; feature: human-associated habitat; material: faeces | place: Denmark | collected 2008/2010 ... | reverse complement strand
TTTCATTAATTTATTTCCTCCCAAAATCTAGGTATAAATTTTGGGTTTCACGCTAGTTTTGCAGAGTTTTTTTGAAAATTAATGAGTTTTTAGCAATAAATATCTATATTAAATATGAAATCATTTAGCCAGGACTGACTAGTAATATTAAATCATTAGTTTTCTAAACTCTCTTAACTTGAAATACTATATTAGTTATTAATTTTTCAGCTTAGAGTTCCACCTTTGCTTGTATAACGAGTTTCTATATCAAATAAAGCAATATTTTTATTTTTAAAGGTAAACCATTATTATTTTTTAATAATGCAATACCTTCTTTTGTAATTTTATAAGCAACTTCACTATTTTCTTTTTTAAATCTGATTTTTCTACTAAATTATTCTTATTATTTTTGAAATATTTTAATTATATTTAATTAATATAAATAATAGATAAAAATATAAGTTTAAGAAATTAGTTATTGTATTAAAATTTTATAAATTTAAGAAAATAGCTAAGTTTTGCAATGTTTTTTGTAAAATAAGCAATTTTTAAAGACTAAGTTGAAATTAATTCATTTAAATAAATTTCAAAAATGTCTAAAATATAAAACGAAATAATAACAAGCGATTAATAAATATTTGATTTTATGTATCTTTAAGACATTTGCTATTTTTAGACTTGCGTGATACAATTTACATAAGTTGCTTTATAAGGGGTAAAATATGCATAATGAAATTTATACGACTGAATACGATGTTGAACAAAAGTTTATCGAAATAATTCAAAGAAATTGGTATCATTATTGTCCAATCTCTAATTATGAAGAACTAAAGAACAATTTTAGAAAACGTCTTAATGAACTTAATAAAGATAAGTTGAATGGCGAAGAGCTAACAAATGACGAATTTAAAAATATTTGTATTAGTCTAGAAAATAGAGGTATCTTTGAGTCATCCCAAATTCTTAGACAAGGCAAAATTGATGTAATCAAAAGAGATGGTTACCCAATCTATTTAAAATTGGTTGACCTAGAAAATATTGAAAGTAATTATTTTGAAGTTGCTCATCAAATTACAATGATAGGAAAATATACAGGTCGTTTTGATGTAACACTTTTGATAAATGGTCTCCCATTTGTTCAAATTGAATTAAAAAAACCTGGAGTTGAAATTAACCAAGCATTCAACCAGGTTATTAGATATAGACGCGATCAAAACTATAAAGGGTTATTTAACTTTATTCAAATATTTGTTATTTCTAATGAACAACATACAAGGTATTTCGCAAATAATGATGGTGAAATAAGAAAAAGTAATTGCTTTGTTTGGACTGATATAAACAATGAAAATGTAAATACACTTTATGATTTTGAAGAAGAATTCTTGTTTTGTCCTTTTTTATTTAAAATGGTTTTTGAGTACATGATTGATAGTGCCTCTCAAAAGAAATTATATGTCATGAGACCTTATCAAGTTTATGCTTATGAGGCACTAAAAAAAAGATGTTTAAAAGACAATATGAATGGTTATTGCTTTCATTCAACAGGATCAGGCAAAACTTTGACTTCTTTTAAATTTGCTAATGCCATGTCTAAAAGAAGTGAGATTGATAGAGTTTTTTTCTTAGTTGATAGAAAGGATTTGGATGATAAAACAGTTTCGGATTTTAATTCTTTTATGTCTTCAACCATTGATGAATTTGTTAATATTAAAAAGACAGATTCATTAATTAAAGACATTAAGTCTCATAAAGGAAAACCAATTGTTTCCACTATAAATAAAATGTCCAACGCTCTAAAAGGAAAAAACATAGATAAGTTAAAAGATTTTAAAAACAAAAAACTTGTATTTATGTTTGATGAATGTCACCGTTCTCAAGCCGGCGAGATGAGAAGAGCGATAGAAAGATATTTTAACAATGCTTTATACTATGGCTTTACAGGAACGCCAATATTTACAGAAGAAGATGAAATTACTGAAAATGCCAAATTAACTTCACTTTATTTTGGAAATCCAGTGCACACATATACTTTAAAAGAAGCAATAGGAGACCATAATGTTTTGCCTTTATGCATTGACTATGTAAATAGTATTAAATTAAAAGATGGAGCAATGGCACAACTTGATAAGCAAGTTCAAGGAATTGATTATGTTGGAGCATTATTAGATGACAGAAGAATTAAAGTAGTTGTTGATGATTTGCTTAATCACTATGAAAACAAGACTGCAAATAGAAGATATAATGCTATTTTCGCATGCCAATCAATAAATTTACTCCTTAAATATTATAAAGTATTGCTTAATAATAGATTAAATTTAAAAATCGCAGCTATTTATTCATATAATCCAAATGAAGAATGTAATGAAGGCGATAATCCATCAATAGCAAAGGATGAACTACAAAAAATAATCGAAGAATATAATAGAAGATCTGAAAATAATTCTAATTTTTCGATTGCTACGTATTCACAATATGAAAGGGATGTTATAAATAATTTTAGAAATAAAGTTATTGATGTTCTTTTGGTTGTAGACAAATGTCTAACTGGAATGGATTTTGTTTGTTGTAACACTCTTTATTTAGATAAATCCATGAAAATGCATGGATTAATTCAAGCAATTTCAAGAACAATTCGAACGTATGATGAAGCTAAAATATGTGGAAATATCGTTTGTTATCAAACTTCGAGAGCAACAATGGACAAAGCTTTAGCACATTTTAATAATGATATAGATGTTTATAATGAGGTTACGTTGTTGCCTTTAGATATTCTTATTGAAAGATTAAATGAATTTTTTGCTGAATGTAAAAATAAGAAGAGACTTGCGGATTCTCCGTCTGAAACAGACCAAGTCGAATTTGTTAATTCTTTTAGAAAATTAATGCATACATATAATCAAGCCATAAATTATATTGATTTCGATATTAATAATACTGAAGTAGATATGAGAACATATTATGAGCTTCAAGGTCTTTATAAGGATATTTATAATAGAGTAAAACCAATCGTAAATAGAGATTCAATTTTGAATGATGTGGATTTTGAAATTGAATTGCTAGATAGAGTTAAAGTTGATTTCGATTATCTTGTAGAATTATTAAGAAGATATCAAAACGATGATGAAAAAGACAAATCAAAAACAAGAAATAAAATACTTCGATTGATAAATACAGTTCATGAAAAGTCAAAAAAAGAACTCTTGTTAAAATTTGTTAGTGAATTTATGGATCAAAATGTTGAAGGGCTTTATAGCAAAGACCCTATAATTGAATATGAACAATTTATTAATAAAGAAAAGAACGAAGCATTAGACACTATGAGTGGAAAATATAATGTGGATAAAGACGAATTACGTAGTATTATTGACGATTATGCATTTTATCAAGATGATATTGAGCTCAACAGAGAAGTTACAAATCTTCTAAGTAAAAACCTAAATATGCCTTCCATTGAACGCATTAAGTTATTAAATGCTCTGCCTGCCTCTGTTAAAGGTTATTTTGATCGTTTCAATGAAGTTACATTATATTGATATTTGCGTAAATTTCTTATTGACTCATGAAATAGATATGTTATGATATTTATGTAAGTTTCAAAAAGGAGGAGCAATGCGATACAAAATTAGTGAGTTAGCTGAAATATCTCAAGGTTCGATTTTAACAAGAATAAAATCTAGTGATAGCAGTGGAATTAAGGCTGAAGCATTAACTATGCAAGAGCTAAGTTTTTATTGCAATGAATCAGATATATTACCAAATGCAAATTATGTATTGGTCGATATAAATAGAAATGCAAATTGTTTGTATAGCCAAATAGGTGATGTACTTGTTGGTTTAAGCTCTGGTAATGCAATGGTAATAGAAGCAGATAGAGCAAATAAACTTGTTCTTTCAAATTTTGCAGTTATTAGAATTAAAAATAAGAAAAAACTAGATCCTTACTATTTGTGTTGGTTACTTAATAAAAATAACGAAGTAAAAAGGCAATTGCAGTTGTTATATCAAAAAACAAGCCGAGTAGTTGTTATACCTATTACAGCATTTAAAGATATTGAAATCCAATGTTGTAATATAAAAGAACAAATACATATCGGGCAAGTCTATAACTTGTCAAGAAAACTTCTAAGAATAAAAAGACTTAAAGCTGAAAAAGTAAATAAATTTATAAACAATAGTTTATCAGACTTAATTAAATAAAAAGGAGAAATAAAATGAATACTGTAGAAACAGAACTTAATCAAAAAAGAGAGCTTCATACAAAACTTTGGAAAATGGCAAATTCTTTGCGTGGAAACATGGACGCAAACGAATTTAAAGATTATATTTTAGGTTTAATTTTCTATCGATATATTAGTGAACATGAAGAATATGAATTTAAAGATAAACTTCATGATACTGTTGAAAAATTTTATGATCAAGTGCCTGATCAATGTAGAGAATTAGCAATTATAAATTTAGGGTTAGGTTATTTTATTGAACCTAAATATTTATTTAGACATTTAGTGGAAAAAATAAATAGAGGTACTTTTGAATTAGAGGATTTATCTAACGCATTTAAAAATTATTCAGATTCTACAAAAGGACAAGAAAGTGAAGATCAACTTTCAAAACTTTTCAATGATGTAAATTTAACTTCAGATAAACTTGGTTCTACATATAAAGACAAAGGCGAATTAATAGCAAAATTAATTAATGCAATCAATGAGATTAATTTTGATTTTATGGATAGCAAAATTGATTTATTAGGCGATGCTTATGAATATCTTATCGGTCAATTTGCTGCATCCGCAGGAAAAAAAGCTGGAGAATTTTATTCGCCACAACAAGTTTCAAAATTATTGAGTTTGCTTGTAACTAAAGATTTAAAAGATGTTAAATATATAAGCGATCCTGCTTGTGGTTCTGGATCCCTTCTTATACAAGTAGCTGATAGATTAAATGAGAAAGATGGTAAATTTATTCATATATATGGGCAAGAGTTAAATACTACAACATGTAATTTAGCAAGAATGAATATGCTTGTTCATCGAGTTAATTTTAATAAGTTTACAATTCATCAAGGTGATACCTTAAAAAATCCAAGTGATGATCAAAAAACATATGGAAAAATGGATATTGTTGTAGCAAATCCACCATTTTCAGCGAATTGGGATCCAAACTCAACAATGGAAAATGATGAACGTTTTTCTGGTGCAGGAAAGTTAGCTCCTAAATCTTATGCAGATTATGCTTTTGTTGAACACATGATTCATAGTTTAAGCGCAACAGGACGTATGGCAGTAGTCTTACCACATGGCCCTTTATTTAGAGGTAATGCTGAAAAAGTTATTAGACAATACTTAGTTGAAACAAGAAATTATCTCGATACAGTTATAGGATTACCTGAAAATTTATTCTATGGTACCTCGATAGCTGCTTGTATTTGTGTTTTTAGAAAAGATAAAAAAGATGATCGTAGTGTCTATTTTATTGACGCTTCAAAATATTTTGAAAAAGGCAAAAATCAAAACCTTTTAAGAGATGAAGATATTGAAAGGATAATGGATGCATATTCTAGCAAAAAGGAGATTGATAAATTTGCACATTTAGCCACAATCGAAGAATTAAAAGAAAACGATTTCAATCTTAATATTCCTAGGTATGTTGATACATTTGAAGAAGAAGAGGAAATAGATATAAACGCTGTTATGGCAGAATACAAAAAACTCGATGAAGAAGATAAAAAAATAACAGAAGAATTAAATAAATACCTCGAAGAACTAGGATTACCAAAATTCTAAAAAGGAGGAGTTATTTATGGAAGAAAAAAAACAAAATGACAAGCCCTTAAATAAAGACTTTAAGGTACCTAAGTTAAGGTTTCGTAATTTTTCCAAACCATATGAAAAAATAGCTTTAGGAAAATTCGATAATAACCCAATGTACGGCCTTAATGTTTCCTCAAAAAAATTTGATGGTGTTAACAGATATGTAAGAATCACAGATATAAACGATGATACTCATAACTTAATATCTAATGATATATGTTCGCCTTCATCATTTAATGCAAAATATCTACTTTCTGAAGGGGATTTACTTTTTGCTAGAACTGGTGCTTCAGTTGGAAAAACATACCTTTATTGTTCGATGTATGGACCGCAATATTTTGCCGGATACCTTATAAAATTTCATTTCCAGAATAATTCTATTGCCAGATATGTCTTTTTTTCAACACAGACAAAGAGATATAAAAAATGGGTAAATGTTTTTTCAAAACGTTCTGGTCAGCCTGGTATTAATTCTGAGGAATATTCTAAATTTGAAGTATACTTACCTGAAAATAATGAACTAAATAAAATTGAATGTTTTTTTGAATTTTTGGAATCAAAAATTAATACGATAAACGAAAAAATCAAGGTCCTTAAAAAGTATAAAAAAGGTATTCAGGAAATAATTTTTGAAAAAAAATCTAATGTAGCCTATGTAAGGCTCTGTTCGCTTGTATCGTTTATGCCAAAAAGCAAATTTAGTGCAGGCAATTCAATTGAAAATGGTAGATATCCATTTTACCTTTCAGGAGAGAAAACAGGAACAATAAATTCCTTTATATATCAAGGTTGCTATATTATTGCTAATGATGGTGGAGAAGCTGGTTTTAGACTTACAGATGGTCCTTTTTCTTATAGTGATCACTGTATTTGCTTTTGCTGTGAAACTGAATGGATAACTCAAAACTTATATGAGTATTTAGATTCACAAAAAAGTAAAATTACATATATTGGTTTTTTAGGAAGTAGCCTAAAAAATATTGATAGAAGCTATCTGCAAAATTTTAAGGTTCCTGTAACCGTTACAAATAAAAAAAATTCAATTTTATTTACATTATTGAATAAAAAAATTCAAAACTTAGAAAACGAATTAATACAATTAAAAGCATCAAAAAGTTATTTTCTTAAAAATATGTTTATATAAACATATCTTTCAATAATTGCTGTTTAAGTTTATTCAAATTTTCTTTTTCTTTTTCTAATTTAATACATTTTTTGTTAATTAAATCTAATAAGGATGAAAAATCTTTCCTTTTATCAGGATAATAAACCATTACTGTTGAATAGTCTGAATAATAAAGGTTTGGAGTGGTTCCTACTTCTATATAATTTTTACATATTTTTTTAAAAATAGTACTTTCAGTAAAAGCAAAAATATAGGTTAAGTCATCTGAATTTAAAGGTACTAATTCTGACATAGTTCCTAAAACACTGTGTCTATTATAGGCAATGAATGTTCTACCACATCCAGACCCATACTTTATAATAGCTATTGAATTGTTAGGATTCATATAAAAATCAACGGATTTGTATATATTACCAGATGCATCATATACAGGATAGTTGCCAAAATTATCCTTAATTTGATGAGTAAGTAGTTGAGACGTTTGTTGAATTACTAGCTCGCATAGTTTCACTGCTTTTCCAACATTTTTAAACCAAATATCTATAATACCTTTTCTATACTTTTTAAGGACTTTGACTTTACGATTTATTAGTTCGATTTTTTTAGAAATAAAAAGCAAGGTTTGCGCTATTTTATTTTGTTCATTTTTTGATGGATAAAATATCCATAGATTCATTAAAAGATTAGGATTTGAATGAACAACAGATTTTCCTTGCGCGAGCCTAGCAATTTGTAGTTTCCTTTTGCCAGAAAGTTGATAGCTCAAGAAAAGAGGATTCAAACTAGTCCTAAGCGCAATTAAATCTCCACCCAAAGCAATACCATCGAATGGTATAACAGCAGAGTTTGATATATCTAAAGGAGTTTCGCCTGAAAGTGGCAAAATAACATCATCTTTTTTTGCCAATATTAAATTGGTTCTATATTTAATTCTTGAGAAAATAAATTCAATTTTATTCAAATATCTTGTATATAATTCCCCATATAAAATGCAAGGAATAGTACCATCGCTGTCAATATCTTCTTTAGATAAATACCCTCCTTTATAGTATTTGGATATCGCATTTAATTTATCTTTTTGCCAACTACTATCAAAGTTCCTAAATCTTAATTTCGGGACCTTAAAGTCTTTAGAAAAGGATTATTAGATAAACATATTAACCAATAAATATTTCTTAATTTTGATAAGCTTTTGTAGAAGATTTTTTAAATTAGAAATATGGTGTTGTAAAATTTTAATTGTTTGTTGGTTTTCTAATGTGGGCAATTTTATTTTTATTCTGAGAAAAGAGTCAATGTCGAGATTTCGTCTAACAACTGAAGCACCTTGTTTCGAACAAAGTTTATATTGATAAAGCATATATGGAGATTTCATGTATTCAATAAAATAATATGGGTCAATTAAATCGCGCTTTAATGAATAAACCTTATATGAAGGGGATACGGCTCCTATTTCAAATTTATCATTTAAATTTATATTACCAAGCCATAAATTTTGTGGACTAAAAACTACTTGATTCTTCTTAACAATTTTATATCCTGCATTATTATTACTGGCTACTTGGTGATTAAAATAATCATTTTGCAGGAAGATTCCTTCACTTGTCGATGATAATATTGGATATTCATTTGAAGTTTTTGTTCTTACATTTTCTTCACAAATAATATCTCTTAGAACAAACGTTTTGCCTTGTTTACTTATTGTTCTAAGAATACCTTCTTTATACTTTTTAAGGGTTTGAATTTTTAAAAATAATAATGATATTTTTTTGTCAAGAAGAGATAAAAAGCTGCTTATAAATTTTTGCCTATCAAGACTTTTTGCAATTATAATACATTTACCAATTTCGTTCTTGTTTATTTTTGTTGGAAAGGCATTATGAATAGTTCTTTTATATAATTCTCTCTTAAAGAATGGAGATTGTATATAGTAAAAAAGATATTTGACATTTATTTCTTTTGAAATAATTCTGATTAATGCTAAAGAAACATAAAAAGCAAGTTCATTATTAGTGGTTACTATTGCAGGAGTACCAATGTCCCCAATTCTAGTCATTAATATGTCATCTTTCCTTGGCTTGATTGGATAATATTTTTCAAAATCTGCCTTGCTAATAAATTTATCTGTTTCTTTTAAATTTTGAATATTTTCGACACTAACAAAGGGCACGCCATCATGAATATAATGTGGTGTTTGATGAGTTCCATCATAAATTTCACAAATTTTATTTAATAGTATTTTTTGTTCCTTAAAGTCTTTATTTAAGGATTAAATTATCAAGTGATTTGATGGCTTTCCTTTTTGTACTGTATTCGCTATGAACATATATAGAAATTGTTATGTTTGTTGAAGAATGTCCAAGCAATTCAGATATAGTCTTGATATCAATTTTATTTTCGATAAGTCTTGTAGCAAAAGTATGTCTTAAAGCATGAAAAGTAGTAGTTTTTATTTTTAATTTTTTTAAAAGAGTTTTATAAATTTTGCGATAATTTCTTGGCTCTTTTGGCTTAAAAGAGTTTGTAAGAAAATATGTTTCACGATTTGAAGGTCTAATTGATAATAAAAAGTCATAGAGAAAATTGCTAATTGGAATTATTCGTGAACCAGAAGAAGTTTTAGTTTTTCCTATTTGTATTTCTGATTTCTTATTCTTTATACAAATTCTTTGAAGAGTTTTATTCACGTTAATCTGTCTCTTTTTAAGATCGATATCATTCCGTTTTAAGGCACATATTTCCCCAATTCTCATGCCAGTAAGCAAGGCTAAAACTACTCCACAATACTTATTTTTTTTACCATTTGAAATGTAGTTAATAACTTGCTTTTCTTCAATTCTAGTAAGAGTTTCTATTTTTTTCTTTTTTTCAAGTGATGGTATATCTAAATCTATGAATGGCATTGTAAATTCGTTAAACTTCGTCTCTCTTTTTAAAGAAAGCTTAATTAAAAGTATAGACTCTTTTATTACAATTGGAGAAACCTTTTTTTTAATTAAAATATCAACGTAATCTTGAAGCATTCGATTAGACAACTCTATTGCATAAATATTAAAAAAATATTTCTGAATGTGATTTAAATATAAATTAGAATACCTTGCAATAGTAGATGGTTTTAAAAGTGGTTCTTTAACTTGAATGTAGTTTAATATAATTTCATTTAGTAACCTTTGCATTAATTTTTCCTCCTTTTGGTTGACTAAAAATAGGAGGTAAAATATGCTAAAGTCCAAAAAATTATGCTTAAAAGTTTTTATCTCTTTTCAAACAATATTTCTTGTATGTTTAATTTTAATACATATTTAAGTGAAGTTTCTCTTTTTATTTTTAAAAGTGTATTTTTATTTCCTAATGGCAAAAAATTATTAGAAAAAGATATTGATTAATCCAAAATTTATATAATTAAAATTGCCGTCATATTTTTTATAACTTAATTAAAAATTAAAAAAATATTTGGGATTAAGATGGTTTTAAAAATTTTTAAACGAATATCTGATAATAAATTCAATAATAAAATGTTTTTAATGTTATTATAAAATAATGGTTTTATTTGTTAGCGGAAGAACAGATATTTTAAGTTATTATTCTAAATGGTTTATTAATCGTATTAAAGAAGGATATGTTGATACAAGAAATCCATATAATCCTTTACTTGTATCTAGAATATATTTTAAAGATGTTGATATTATTGTGTTTTGTAGTAAAAATCCACATCCATTTTTAAAATATTTAGATGATATAGATAAATTACTTCCTGATGTTCCTTTAATATTTCATATTACTTTAACTCCATATAAAGAAGATATTGAACCTTTAATTGGAAAAATAAAAGAAGGAGTAATAGAAGATATTAAATATTTAAGTAATCGTTATGGTAAAGATAAAATCTTTATTAGATATGATCCAATATTAAAAAATAATAAATATAATATTAATTATCATCTTAAAGCTTTTAATAAAGTTACATCTTTATTAAAAGGTTATTCATCAAACATAGTTATATCTTTTATTGATAAATATAAAAATGTTTTAAATAATATGAAATATTTAAAACTAATAGAATTTAATGATGATGAATTAAATTTACTAGCTAAAAGTTTTAGTGAAATTGCTAAAGATAATGAATTTAATATATTTACTTGTGGAGAAAAATATAAGTTTATTGAATATGGATTTATTAATGGGGCATGTTTATCAAAAAGTTATGCTTTAAGTTTAATGAATTCTTTAAATAAAGAAGTAAAATTTAAAAAACAAACTAATCGTAAAAATAATTATTGTCAATGTGTCGAAATGGTTGATATAGGAGCATATAATACTTGTTTATCTAAATGTAAATATTGTTATGCTAATTTTGATGAAAATAGTGTTAATTTAAATATAAAATTACACGATGAAAATTCTTCTTTATTAATTGGAACACTTAATAAAGAAGATCAAATTAAAGTTAGAAAGAAATAATTTAATTAAATTAATTTTCATCAAAAGAAATTAATTCTCCTAAAGCTGAACCAATATAATTATTATTTAATAAATATTCTTTGATATTTTTTTCTAAAGATGTATTTGTTGGTAAATCATTTAAATTTTCATATTTTCTTTTATATACCCAAATAAAAAAACTATCATCAAACTTATTAAAAGAAATAAGTTTAAAACATTTTTTAAATTTTAATATATTTGAATCTTTATTTAATAAATTATCTAAAGTTGGTGATAATAACCATGAATTCATATAATATTTATATTCTTTACTAGCATATTTAGGAAACAACTTTTTAAATTCTAATAAGGAATTTCTGGCATTGTCTAAAGTTAAAATAGTTTTAGAAGGAACATGAAGACTAATAATTTTATTTTCTTCATCAATTTCATATTCAAGAATTCCTACTTTAAAAAGTAACATTGCTAATTGACGATATGTCCAAAAAGCTCGATCAAATCCATATTTAGAAAAACTTTCTTTATATTCATTAACAAAGCGAGTAAAACATGACATTGTTTCAAAATAAATTTGATCTTTAATATGTTCTTTTTGATAATTTTGATATGTTAGTAAAGCAGCTAACAAATGAGTTTTTAATATTTTAAAACCTAAATTATCATCTTTTAAATTTAATAACAATTCTTCATTAGCCTTAAATGCTTTATCTTTATTAACTAAAAGTTTATATTGTTCGTTATTAATATTTATTTTATTTAAAATATTAATAACTTCTTTTGGCATATTAATTTTAACTAGCAATGTTTTTAAATCCATAATTTACTTATATTATTAAACTAGTTGAATATTAAATCTAATAAATTACATAAATAATTAATTTAAGTAAATAAGATACTAATTCTTGCTATAAATTTAAAAAATAAAATTATAAATTTATTTATATTTTATTATTTAACATAACATCATTTAGGTTTTTTATTTCTTTAAAGGATTTACCTTTAATGATATAAATATAAATTCCTACCATTAAAATTAAAAAAGCAAATATCCAAGCTAAAGAATCAGAAAAGCAAACTGCAACATAAGCCTTATCACTATAAATGTTTGCACTATCAACAATTGAAGGCATAAATTCTGCAATTACAATTCTTGCTACTAATTCAAAAATTCCAGCTAAAAATGGATATAATGATTTCCCTAATCCTTGAAGATAATTTCTTCCAATAAATAACAATCCAAGCGCAAAATATAATGAGGAATCTATTATCATATAAGTTGAAGCATAAAATTTAACTCGGTCATTATTATTTTCATCACTTAAAAATAAACTTGTATAAGCTCCATTAATTGAACAAGTAACACCAATAACTACTAAAATAATATAAATTATAAACATTAAGATAATTGCTTGCTTTAATCCTAATTTAAGTCTTTTAACATCTTTTGCTCCATAATTTTGTCCTGAATAAGATAAACAAGCAGTCCCAAGTGCACTTAATGGACACATTAAAAAATCATTAAATTTTACAGCGGCTCCATAAGCTAATTTACAATCAAAAATTTCTCTTCCGCTTATTAATGAATTACCAACATCAAATTTGACCATAGCTTTCTCTAAAGTTATTAAACCAATAGCTAAAATAGAAAATTGAAACGCAAGTGGAAGTCCTAACTTTAAATGATCATATATGAATTTAAAAGACATTTTAAAATCTTGAAATTTTATTCTAAAAAATGGATATTTTATTAAAGAATAAATTAAACAAGCTATAAAAGCTACAAATTGAGAAAAGATTGTAGCTAAAGCTGCCCCAGCAACACCCCATTTAAAATATAAAATACATACAAAATCTAATATTATATTTAAGATTGTTGAACCAATTAAGAAAAGCAAGGGGGTTAAAGAATCTCCGATACTTCTTAAAACACTAACCATTAAATTGTAAAAAACTTGAGTAAATAAACCAATATAAATAATAAATAAATAAGTCTTTGCATATTGATAATCTGCATCAGTAGGTTTTAAATCAATATAAGATAGTAAAGAAGGAATTAATAAAATTGCTATAATAGTTAAAATTATTGAAATAATTAATGATAAAAGAAGTTGCGTAGCAAATGATTTTCTTATACCTTCTTCATTTTTTTCTCCAGCAAAATTACTTGTAATGACACTAAAACCACTCGAACAACCAAAAGCAAATTGTAAAACAATAAAAATTAAGGAGTAAACAACATTAACTCCGCTAACTTCTGGCGCACTTAAATATTTACCAACAATTGCTGCATCACTAATTGTATAAACTTGTTGAAAAACATACGATATTAAAATTGGCAACATGAAAATAAGAATTTGTTTATATGGTTTTCCTGTTGTTAAATCTACGGGTTTAAATAAATTTTTTAATGAATTACTTAAATTTAATTTCATAATTACTTACTTCCGCACAATATTATATTTATTTGTTTTAAGATGTAAATATTTTTAGTTTAAAACAAAAAATGATACCGGTTACATTCATTCAAGCATAGTAAGTTTAATAAAGATTATTTTAATAGAGTTATAGTCATATTTTTTACTTTTAAGAAACATAAAAAGTAAAATAGACACTTTTTTATAATTTGTTGATTTTTTATAATTGAATTTTAAATACGTAAAATACAAGATGATTTATTTAATTTATTAAATTTTTTATAAAAAAATAACGAATTTGTATATACTTGTTAACTTTTTATATAAAAAAATGATTTTTTTACAATTTTTATTTGCAATTATATTTATTTTAAGACAGTAATCAATATTATCCTATATATTTACAATTTTTTAGTACCGCAATATAATTTTTTTGTGTTATTTTTGGAGGTTGTTATGAAAAAGAGATTTATAAAGTCTTTACTTGTATTCTCTATTTTTGCAGTTTTACCAATAACTACTCTAGTATCATGTAATAATCAACAAGTTACTACTCCTGAAAGTTATTCTATTTCTGCAAATAATGTCGATGGTGTTGAAATTAAACTTAGTAAAACTTCAGCTACTGAAGGCGAAAAAGTTACTTTCACTATAGAAGTTACAAACGAAGAAAAAGTTTTAAACGAAGTAAGTGTAACAGGCGATGATAAAAGCGTTGAAGTTTCAAAAAATGGAGATACATATTCATTTTTAATGCCTAATTACAATGTTACTATTAATGTAACTTTAAAGGATAAAGTCTTCGAGCCACATAATATTAGATCGAATGAAGTCGAAGATTGGTCATTAACTTATTTAGTAAATAATCAAGAAGTTACTACTGCAACTCGTAATGATCTTGTTACTGTTGAGGTTACGACAACAAGTACAACTACTAGATTCGTAAGTTTAACTAGTGAAGATGTAACTTTAACTAAAGTTGATGGTGATGATTTAATATTTACATTTATTATGTTAGATGAGGAAGTATATCTTAATTTAGCAGTCGAAAATATTCCTTCTCATAATTTATCAATTGATATTGATGAAGGTGCTACTGGAACTTTCCTTGTCGAAGGAAGTCCTGCAACTAGTGCTTTAGAAGATCAAGAAGTTACTTTTGAATTAACTATTAAAAATGGTTATTTATTTAAATCCATTTCTTGGGAAGGAATTACTTTAGAAGATACTTATCAAGGAACTTATACATTTGCAATGCCAAAAAACGATGTAAAAGTTAAAGTTGTTACTGAAAAGATTCCTTCATATGCTATAAACTATTCTGCAGTTGATGGAGCTAATGTTTCTTTTGAAGTCGCTGGTAGTGAAGTAACTACTGCTAAAGAAGGAGATGTTGTTACAGTTGCAGTTGAAGTTTTAGAAGGATATTTATTTAAAAATTTAAGCGTCGCTAGTTCAGCTGCGAAGTTGCTTTAACTACTGTTGAAGAAGGAGCAACTTATACATTTGTAATGCCTGCAGAATCAGTAACTGTCACTTTAGAAGTTGAACTTGCTAAAAAGGATTATGCTATATCTTCTATCGAATTTACTGATAAAGACTTTACTGTTGTAACTAAAGATTTTTCAGTCGGTAGTAAATTTATTGAAGGAAGCGAAGTTACTTTACAAGTTCAAGGCTCTTTAAGTCGTAATTTTGATTCGTTAGGATTATATGTTAACGATAAAGTTTATTTCTTTACAGAAGATGAAGGTTATTCAGAAACTTTCACAGTTAAATTTATAATGCCTAATACAGATGCTAACTTAGTTGTTTCACCTATGAATAATCCTGTTGAGGAAGGTGGATTTAAATATGTAGTTGAAGGTGATACAACTTTATTTGATGTTTATGGATTTGATTTTAGTAAGAATTATGTTTTAGATGTTAGTTCTTATAGTAATACATATTTTTATCTAATTTCTAAAGCAGGTGTTGTCGTCCATAGCGTTAAACTTTATATTGACGATAATAATTATAATTCTTTTAATGCTAGTGAAAACTATAGTGAAAAGGGACTTTACTCATTCTATCCAGATGATAGAGATGGAGAACCTACTGAAAAAGTTAGAATCGTAGTTGATGCTGAATATGTTGGCATTAATACAGTTACGATAGTTAACCCAGAAAATCTTGAAATTAGCGGATTACAAGAAAGCTATACTCCTGGAGATGATGTTAGTTTTGAAGTAGTTGCTAAAGAAGGATATTTCATTAATGGAGTTAGTGCTACAACCGAAGATAATTCATATCTTTATGTAAGTTATAGTTCCTATACTGATACTGTTTCATTTACAATGCCAAAAACAAATGTAAGTTTAACTTTTGATATTGCTCAAGCAAAAACTATTAATGTTACACCAAACGAAAATATTGCCGACTATTATTTTACTCGTCAATATAGTAGTACTCACGTTACAAGTGTAAATCCTGGAGAAACTATTCAAGTATACGCAACTCCAGTAGATGGTTATGAAATTACAAATATTTATTACCAAACAGGAAAAACTTGTAGTAAAAATACTTGGGGTGGATATTGGACATTTAAATATCCTGAAGAAGGAGAAATTAATATTGTTTTTGAAACTGCTACTAAAAAAACAGTCTCTTATACAAGTAGTGAAGCTTACAATTTAATATTAGATGAAACAAGCTATTTACCTGGTGAAACTGTAGACTTTAGTGTTACACCAAATCTTGGCTATACTATAACAAATGTTACAACTGATAATGAAGAAGCTAATAGTTCTTTAAAGGAAAGTTCATATAGTAAAGGAGATTACAGTTTTGTAATGCCAGATGCAAATATTAATATTGTTGTTGAATATAAAGAAGTTGAAACACATACTTTAACATTTACAATTCCAGAACAAATTAAAAGTTTCAAAATTACTGATAGTTATGGAAATACAATTAGTAGCGGGGATAAGGTAAATACTGGTGAAACACTTACTATTTCATTTACCTCAATTGAAACTGGATTTAATCTTGATTCTTTAACTTTATCAGATGGAACAAGTTTAACTAAAGTAAGTGATACTAAATATACATTTATTATGCCTAATAGTGATGTTACATTAACTGCTGTTACTTCTGAACAAGCTAAACATGCCTTTAGTTTAGAAGAAGGAACTGATCCAAGAGTTTCTGTAGTTGTTAGAGAGCAAGGTGTCAGTTATGGTAATGGATTTGAAATGGGTTATGAAGGAATGGATTTAACTGCAACATTTACATTAGATGATTCAACTGATGATTATTATATTGATGCAAGTTCAATTAAAATTACTACTGTTAGTGGACAAGATGTTAAAATTACTAACTACCCAGCTAGCGGAGATACAACTAAAGTCAATTTTACAATGCCAACTGAAGATATAATCTTCCATGTTGAAGTAAAAGCATATGAGAAATATCCTTTAACAGTTATTGATCCAAATGGTTATTTAACAATTACTGAAGGTTATTCAGGACCAGAAATTACTGATTTTAGTGGTTTTAAAGAAGGCGTTTCTTTAAAAGCAACTATTAAAGGTGAAGACTTAGATTTTAAGAGTTATAAATATGAACTTTACGTCTATAAAACTAATATTGGGAAAGAAGAAGGAATGATTAAGGATTTCCCTAAAAAATTTAGTTATTCAGGTGATTATTGGACATTTACAACTATAAATGAACCATTAACAGTTGAATTAGTCATTACACCAATTGTATGAGGAATATATGAAAAATAAAGGAATATTAGTATTAAGTTGTTGTTTACTACTTGGAGGTGTTTTATCTCTAAGTAGTTGTAATAATAACAATAATACCATAACAGTCGACAAAAATGTCGAATCGATTAGTACTTCAGTTAGTAATATAAGTTTAGTGGAAGAAGAAACTACTAATTTTAGTTTAATTTTTTCACCTGCTGATGCTGCAAACAAAGAAGTAGTCTTATCATATGATGAAACTATAATTAAAGTAGAAACATCTAATGAAAATAGCTATAAAGTCACTGCTTTAAAAGAAGGAAATACTGAAATTACAATCACTTTAAAAAGTGATTCAACTATTAAAACAAGTATTGCTGTAGTTGTTACAAAAAAAGAAACAGTTGTTTTGCCAACATCTATTTCAACTCAATTTTCTAGAAAAATACTTGGAATTAACGAGGAAATTCAATTAAATGTTGAGTTTTATCCTCTTAATACAACTGCTAAACAATTAAGATATATTAGTAGTAATCCTAGTGCTATTTCAATATCAAGTAGCGGTCTTGTTAAAGGTGTTGCAAAGGGCGAAGCAGTAATTACAATTAGTTCAATAGATGCTCCTGATATTGTTCCAATTACCTTATCTTTAAGTTGTACTGATGATGTTAATTTAGTTGCTAATGATAAAATAAGTGCTTCATTAGATTCAGCAATTGAAAATGAACAAAATGATATTATTAGTGGAAAAATTAACATTACTCGTAAAAGTAGAAATTCTTCAACTGAGAGTAAATTTACTAATGATTATCAAAGTTATCAAGGTGCTATTTATAATAACATTGTTGATTTTGCTTCAAGTGATTATCTTCTTTACTATGGATTTATGGATTCACAAGTTTATGAAGTTAAAATGGAAGATAATGAATATACTGAACAAACAAAATATAATGTTAGCGAAGATGGATATTTTAGTGGAGATATAACTCAAAAAGAAGCTGATACAATGATTAATCTTCCTGCAATGTTACCTTATTCATATTCTTCTTCATATGTTTATGGTGTTGGTAATTTTGTAAAAGAATATCTTCTAGATAGTATTTTTATGAGTACAACAAATATTGCAAGTACTGTTATAAATACTAATGAAAATACTTATACATTTGATTTAACTAAAGTTGGGTATGATTACGTAGAAATATATTCATTACAACTTGTATTTGAAAATGATAATTTTGCTTCAGTTTCATATAAATATGATGAATATTATGATGAATATTACGATGTAGAAAATGGTGTTTTATTAGAAGGAGCTACTTCAATAAGTTATGATCGAATTAATATTACTTTAACAAGTGGAGAAAAAGTTAAAGAAAATGATCCTCTAATTGAACCAATGGATTTCTATTACCAAGATTTTGATATTGCCTTTAGAACAACAAGTGAGGAAATTGGTACTAATAGAACAACCTTTAACGTTAATGATAATATTACTTTTGATGTTTTAAGTGCTTTACCTGACACTGCTAGTTCAATTTTTGATCGAATTGAAATTGTTAGCGTAAGTAATCCAGAAGTAATCGAAATAAGTGCCAATAAGCTTGCAATGTTTGCACATAAAAGCGGAAGTTGTGATGTTACCATTGCAAGTAAATATACAACTAAAACATATACTTTAAATGTAGTTGTTCCAGAATTAGAAAGTTTAAGTTTTAGTAGCGGTTTAACTGATACATTAGCTTCTAATGAATACGTAACATTCCTAGTTGAATTAAATCCAAGCGGAGCATTAGATGATATTGTTGTTGAAATTGAAAGTGGAAGTGAATATGCAACACTTGGTATGACTGATTATGGATACTATTATTTATCTGGTAATCCAGAAATGACTGATAAGGAAGGTATTGTTGTATTAAAAGCATATAGTGAAAGTCGTCCTCAAATAAGTGTTACTAAAGAGATTAAAGTAATTAAAGTAAAAACTGCTAGCGAAATAAGAGATATTTTACTTAGTAAGACTTATGTTGCAACTTTAAGTGATTTTTATAATTCACAAGCCAGTTTAAAATTTAATGATGATAATAGTGGAGTTTTCACTCTTTTAAATCAACATGGTTCTTTATTTGATGAAGCGCATTTTACTTGGGTTGTAAGTGCAACTGGAAATATATCTATGGCTGATATTACTTATACAAACGGATATATATCTGAGTTTAGTGTTGCATTTAATGACCCAGAATATCAAAAATTAGAAGGTTCATTTGTTGATGAAGTAGAAAGCGATGATGAATATGGATCTACAATTTATTTTGAATTTATGTGAGGTAATTATGAAAAATAGAACATTGTTATTAACTTTGAGCTTAATTTCTTCTTTAGGACTTTTTAGTTGCAATAATAATCAAGAAACTGAACAAGGTGGAGATGGAGATGGTGGCGGTATTACACCAGTTTTAACTGAAGAAGATAAATTATTTAAAGCGTTAACTACTTTAAAAAATAATCCTGATTATACCTTAGATATTAGTGACTCAACAACTCACTTTGTACAATATTTTAATGCAAATTGTTGGACATATGATTTTGATGATAGCTATAAATATGTTTCTTATATTGAAGATGAAACAGGTATATTTCAAGTTTCTATTTCAAAAAATGATAGCTCTTATAAGTTAGATTATTATGAAGTTAATGAATACGGGGAAAATATAAAGAATTTATATGAAAATGTCACATATTCATTTAGTGATTTGACTTTAAATAAAAATGATTATAGTTTTGATGAAAATACTAATCGATTATATGTAAAAGATGTAACTAGCGAAGAAGGATTAGTCTTATTTTGTTTACTAGGATATGACCCATCTTCTTCATATGGTGATTCAATTAATGATGTCGAATCAATGTATTTTGAATTTAATAATGATATTTTAAATTTTAATGTTATTTTTGATAGTGAGACTAGTTCTTATGGAACTGCTAATTGTATTATTTCTAATATTGGTGATACAACTCAGCCTACATCTGTTAAAGCACTTCTTGATGCAAATATTAAGGGCTATGAACGTGTTCAAAGTGATGATGTTTTATTTGAATATCTTGCTAATTTAAAAAATTTAAGAAATTTTACTAGCGAAGTTAGAAGTGATTATAAAAATTCTTATAGTAACTATACGCTTGTTAGTTATTATATGAAAAATGCTTATTATAGTGTAAGTAGCCGTCCTAGTGAAGGTGATTTAGGTTATTATCAAGATGAAAATGGTATTGTTACTTTACTAGTGGATGGTGTTACAGGTAAAACAATTATTGGTGAAAATTATCTTGAAGATCAATATGGAAATCCTTTAAAAGATTTATATGAAGATGCTGTATATAGTTTTGCATCTACGACATGGAATTATACTTTTAAAGCAAGAGTTAAAGATAATTCAACATATGTTATTGATGATAATGATTATATTGGAGAAGTAGCTAATATGACCGACGCTTATACATTAAGATTATCTTTTACTAATGTTGAATTAAACTATGATGCAGTTAATAATGAATATAATTTCAAGTTTAATATGATTGATGATGAAACAATATACATGAGAATATATAATATTAACAAAACTGTAATTGGTGACTTATCACTTGAATAGTTCAAATTAATTATTTTTTTATAAATTATATAAACACAAAAATAAATTTATGAGTTGCGATACTTTAATGGGGTAACATTTAAATATTTTTTAAAAACCCTATTAAAATGTGATTGGGAAGAAAATCCTAAGTATGTACTTATAACTGGAATTGGCTTGTTAGTGTATTTAAGCAAATTTTTAGATTCATTAATTTTAAATTTTAAAATATATTCACTTAAGGTCATTCCAGTTTCTTTTTTTATTTTAGAAAATAGTGAACTTTTACTAATGTATAATGAAGAGCATATGTTTTCAGATTTAATAGCATCAGATAGGTGATTAATTATATATTTATTTAAGTTAATTAAAAAAGGAGAATATGTATCATTACCTTTAATTTTTGCTACATGCTCAGTATAATCGATTAACATTTGCATTTGTAAACTAACAATGTCATCAATATTATGCATTAATTCCATTTTTTGAATATATAAATCACTTAAAGACAAAGCTTCTTTAATATCCATATTTCCCTTTATGGCCGCACGACTAAAAATAGTCGTAGCAGCAATAAAAGTATCTTTAACTTGGCGCAACATATCAAAAGAAAGTAAGCCTGATCGAGTTGACGGGGCGTTTTTAATCCATTGTTTTAATTTATCAATTTCTCCATTTTGCACCATTTTATATAAATCTTGTTCAATTGCATAAGCTGTGTTTTCAAAATTATCATTAAAATTATCTAATTGATTTGAAGAGACTTCTTTTTGAATTAATTTATTTATTTCTTTATCATGATCAAGATTAATTAATATATCTGATATAGTTTTCTTTTCTTTATTTAATATAAAATTAAACATAGATAATGACTGCAATACAGTTTCTAAAGGCATAGAAATTATGGAATTCATTGAATATATAAAATTTGAAAATTGATCTTTTGGAATTTCTAAATCTAGAGCTACTTTTGAAATTATGTCTAAAGTAGGTTTTACTGGCCTAAAAGGACCAACTACAATTTTATATTTATGAGAATTTAAATAAGCATAATAAAAGAAATCCTTTGTAGTAAAATAGCCAACATTATCTTTTAAAGGTAATATTGTTTTTTCATACAATTTAAAAGGATCAACAGGAAACTTAGCAAAAGATACAAAAGAAATTAAATTATTATTTTGATAAAGTCTAGTTGGAATACCACATAAATTTGCTAAATTTGATACTAAATATTTTAAATCTTCTTGTAACATATTTTTGGAATATATTACAATTTTATGGACTATAATGCAAGATAAAGCGCTTACATTACCATATAATATAGTTGAATAATAAATTATAGGAGAAAACTTATGGAAAAGTGGATGCTTGGTAACCGAGTCTTTAATTCTAAAGTTAAAAGTAAAAATGTTTCTAACAAAGAAAAACGGCTTGGATATTTAGTTGGTCCAATTGGAGCATTGCTTCTTAATGCAGTTTTAGGGACATATTTAAACGTTTATTATACTGATGTTTTAAAATTAACAACAGTATGGGGTGGTTTATTTTTAACAATTTTTCCATTAGTATCTAAAATAATTGATGCAGCAACTAATGTTTTAATGGGATATATTATTGATCGAACTAAAACTAAACAAGGAAAAGCTCGTCCATGGTTATTAGTTAGCGCTCCATTTTTAACCATAACAGGAATTTTATTATTTGTTGTACCTAGTGGAAATATTACTTTACAAGTTATATGGGTTATTTTTTCTTATAACTTATTTTATTCTTTTGCTTTTACTATTTATACAATGGCACATAGTTTAATGGTTCCATTATCAACTAGAAATACAATTCAAAGAGGTGGATTATCTGTTTTTAATCAAGTTTCTACTATTATGATTTCTGGAATAGTTGTCGCACTTGTTTTTCCAATGGCAATTATGCCTATTGTAGGAGTCGATAAAACTTCTTGGATTATTTTAATGGGAATTATTTCTGGATTAGCTTTACCATTAACTTTGATTGAATATTATTTTACAAAAGAAAGAATTACTGAAGAAAAAAGTGGTGAAGAGGAAAAGAAAGTACCATTTTTATTACAATTAAAAGCAATTTTTACTGATAAATGTGTCGTTCTTCTTATAATTTATTTTTTAATTTATACAATTGGAACTACTTTTAAAAACATTGCTTTAGTTTATTATTGTAACTATGTATTAGGAACATATAATGATGGAATTACACAAACTTTAGTATCGGTATTAGGTGGAATTCCAATGGGAATTGGTATTTTTGCTGTTTGGCCACTAGCTAAAAAGTTTGGTAAGAAAAATGTTACAATGATTGGATTTTTAATTTATGCAGTTGGAAGTGCAATTTGTTGGATGCAACCAAATAATTTAATTTTAGTTTTAATTGGTCAATTTATAAAAAATATTGGTGGATTACCTTGTGCATATGTTTTTATGGCTTTATTTGCTGATGCTCTAGATGGAATTGAATGGAGAACAGGTTTTAGAGCTGATGGAATGACCATGTCAATTTATAGCATCATTACAGTTGCAGTAGTTGGAATTTGTACAGGATTATTTAACTTATTCTTAGCTAATTATGGTTATGTTGCTCCAATTACAGTCGGAGAATTACAAGGTGGAGCTGATATAACTAATTTAATAACGCAATTAAATCCTGATCAAATTAGTGATTTGATTGCAAATAATAAATTAGATGCTTCAATAGCCTTTGTACAAAATTCAGGTGTGAATAATTTCATCACTTTTGCTTTTGTTGGCTTAGAAGTAATTACTGGTTTAGCATGTGCGGGTATTTTATTCTTTGTAAATATTGAAAAAACAATTAATAAAAAACATGAAGTACTTGTTGAAAGAGAAAAAGCTCAATATGCTAAAGAAGGTAAAAAATGGTTACCAGCTGATGAAAGAAATGCTCTTGAAATTCAAAAACAAGAACAAGAAGCCGAAGAATATTTTAAACAAGAATTAAAGGAAAAATGCATTAAAAAACATCTTGATTTTGATAAAGAATATCAAATTCATCTAGATAAAATTAAATTAGCAAAAGAAAAACAAGAAGAAAAACAAAAAGTTCAAGCTGAAAAAGCTAAGCTTAAAAAAGAAAAATACGAAAGTAAATTAACTCCTAAAAAGCGTGAAAAAATTGCTAAAAAAGAAAAGAAAATGAATGAAAGTATAGAGAAAATCTGGAAAGTAGAAAAACTTAAAGGTGAAAAAGATTATGAATATTACCAAGGAGAACTTCTTAAATATGAAAATAAATAATATTTTATGTGAATATTTAGAAAATCCTTTAGGAATTGGGATAAGAAATCCTCGAATAACTTGGAATCTTGAGGGGCTAATCAAACAAACCGCTTATGAAGTAGTTTATAAAATAAACGGTGAAGAACATTCTTCTGGTATTATAAAAAGCGACTCAATGAATTATACTTTTAAAGATATTTTTAAAAGTAGGGATTATATTACTTATCAAATTAGAGTAGCTAATGAAGAAGGAGTTTGGAGTGAATTATCTTTAGTTAACTACTTTGAATTTGGATTATTAAATAAAGAAGATTGGAAAGCTAAATGGATAAAAGGGGATTATCATCCAAAGAAAAATAAACGTTATCCAGTTGACTATTTTAAAAAAACTTTCGAATTAAAAGATATTAAAAAAGCTCGACTTTATATTTCTGCTTGTGGATTATATGAAGTTCATATTAATAATAAAAGAGTAGGAGATGCTATTTTAACTCCAGGTTCAACAGATTATCATAAACGAATTCAATATCAAACTTATGATATTACCAACCTTTTAATTAAAGGACAAAATGAAGTTGTTGTTTTACTTGCTGATGGTTGGTATCGTGGATCAATTGGAGCTAAAGGTTTTACAAATGTCTTTGGAAAAGAGACAAAATTTATTTCGCAAATCGAAGTTTTTGATACAAAAAACGTCTTAAAGTCCATTATTTCTGATGAAACTTGGAATTACTCAAGTGATGGACCTTTAAGATTTGCAGACTTAAAAGATGGTGAAATTGTTGATAATAATTTAATACCTTCTTTTAATAAAAAGGCTAAAGTAGTTAAATTTAACGCAAATTTAAAAGAATCAAATAATGAAATTGTAAAAGAAAATGAAGTATCAACTCCAATAAATTCTTTTAAAAGTAAATCAAATAAAACTATATTTGAATTTAAAAATAATGTTGCAGGTTATATCTATTTTAAGTGTTTAGCTAATAAAAACGATACTGTAGATATTGTTTTAGGAGAAATACTTGATGAAAATAATGAAGTAAGTTTAAACAATGTTCAATGTATTCGCAAAAATAAAAAGACTCCACTCCAAGAAATTCATTTAATTTGTAAAGAAGGATTAAATGAATACCATTCTAAATTCTTTTATGGAGGATTTAAATATGCTTCAGTTTCAACAAAAGCACAAATTAATCAAGACGATTTTAAACAAATTGCTTTATCTACTAAATTAATTGAAACTGCAAAATTTACTTGTTCTAATAATTTAATAAATATTTTTTATGAAAATACTTTAAGAAGTTTAAAAAGTAATTCAATTGATATTCCAACTGATTGCCCAACTCGTGAAAGAATGGGATGGACTGGAGATTCGCAAGTATTTTTTGAAACAGCTTCCTTTTTAACTAATTATGCTAGTTTTACAAGAAAACATCTTAATGATGTTTTTGATCGTCAAGACAAAAATGGTCGTTTACCTCAAATAGCTCCATATTCAGCAGAAGATTGGTATATGGATACAATGAATGGGTCAGTTGGTTGGGCTGATGTTGGAATTCTTACACCATATCGTTTTTATAAAAAATATAATGACAAGCGTATTTTAGAAGATAACTTTGAAAATATGGAAAAATACGCTAAATTTATGATTAAGCGTTGTGGAAGAGTTAAAGGAATTTATGCAGTATATGCTTCCCCATTACATTTATCAAAAGAAAATAGAAAATATCAAGTTAATAATGGTCAATCTTATGGTGAATGGGCAGAACCTAATGATGTAAAACCATTTAATTGGTTAGATTTTTGTCAACCTCATCCTGAAGAATCTATGGCTTACACAGTTTGGATGATGGAACTTATGGCAGAAATTTGTGATATTCTTAATAAAAAAGAAAATAAAAATTTGTATTTAGAATATGCAAATGGTGTTAAAAAAGCTTACCAAGAATTAGTTACAAAGCCTAAATTTAGTTTAGATACAAATCGTCAAGCTAAATTAGTGCGCCCATTATATTTAAATTTATTAAATTCATCTCAAGAAGAGTATGCTAAAAAAAGATTAATTGAAGCTTTAGATTTTTATAAATGGAGATTAGGAACAGGATTTTTATCAACTCCTTTTATATTAGATGTTTTAAGTAAGATTAATCCAGAATATGCTTATAAATTACTTGAAAATGAAGAAATGCCTGGATGGTTATTTATGGCAAAAAATAATACTGGAACAATTTGGGAAGGATGGGAAGGACCACGTTCTCAACAAGGTATTTCCTCGTTAAATCATTATTCAAAAGGTGCAATGGTTGAATGGCTATTTAAAGGAATGTGTGGTATAAATTTAAAAAGTGAGAATGAATTCGATATTAAACCTATTATTGGCGGAAATGTTAATTTTGCAAAAGCAGAATATAATTCAATTTATGGTTTAATTAAAGTTAGTTGGAAAAAGAATAATAATAAAGTAACATTTATAATCGATGTTCCAGCAAATACAAAAGCTAACTTTATTTATAAAGATAAAAAAACAACTTTATTAGCAGGAAATTATACTCTCACTGATTTATAATAAAATAAATTAATAATTGGTAAATTTTATGAAAAGTCTATTAAATGTCGAAGAAATTATTAAGCAATTATCTCTTAAAGAGAAAGCTATGTTATTAACTGGCTCATCTCCAATGAATAATTATGGAGTTAAAAGATTAAATATTCCAAGTTTAAATTTAAATGATGGACCAAATGGTATTAGAAGATTAAAAGAAGGCGGAGATTCTTTAAACGGATTAACTAATACTTTAAAATCAACTGTTTTTCCTTGTGGAGCAATGCTTGCTTCAAGTTGGAATAAAGATGTTTTTTATAAGATTGGTGAGGCTATTGCAAAAGAAGCATTATATTATGGTACAGAAGTTATTTTAGGTCCTAGTGTTAATATTAAAAGAAATCCTTTGTGCGGTAGAAATTTCGAATATTATAGCGAAGATCCTTTTATTGCTGGGAAACTTGCAGCAAGCTATGTTAACGGGATGCAACAATATCATGTTGGTGCATGTGTCAAGCATTTTGCTTGTAATAATAACGAACAATTTCGCTTCGTTGGAAATTCAATCGTTGATGAAAGAGCGTTAAGAGAAATTTATTTAAAACCTTATGAAATTATTATTAAAGAATCTTCTCCATTTGCTTTTATGACTTCATACAACATGGTTAATGGAGTATTTGCCTCAGAAAATCCTTATTTAATTAGAAAGTTTTTAAGAGAAGAAAATAATTATGATGGCTTAATTATGACTGATTGGGGCGGTACTCATAATCGAGTTGACTCCATTAATGCTGGTCTTGATTTAGAGATGCCTGGAGAATGTGCTTATAATATTAATCAAATTATTAACGCCGTTAAAAATAAAGAAATTAAAGAAGAAACTTTAAATAATAGCGTTAGAAGAATGTTAAATTTATATAACAAAACTTTACCTGAAGAAGAAGTTTCAAAAGATGTTTTTGATTTAAATTATCAAGTTGCTTTAGAAGCAGCTTTAGAAGGAGCGGTTTTATTAAAAAATGATGGATTATTACCTTTAAAACAATCTAAAAAATATCTTGTAATTGGAGAATTTTTTAAAAGTCCCCGTTATCAAGGAAGTGGTTCAAGTTTACTAAATCCAGTTAAATTTGTTTCACTTGAAGATGAATTTAATAAAAACCATATCGAATATAATTATGTTCAAGGTTATTATTCATATGAAGATGATAATAAAGATGAAATTAATTTATTAGGGAAATTAAATTTAGATGAATATGATGCAATTTTATTTTTTGGAGGACAATCAGATTTTATCGAAAGTGAAGGATTTGATCGTGAGACACTTTCTTTACCTAAATCTCAATTAAAATTAATTGATTATTTAGATAAATATTTAAGTAAAACAGTCTTTATCTTATTTGCAGGATCAGCAGTAGAATTGCCTTTTAAAAATAAAGTCAATTCAATATTAAATATGTTTATGGCTGGAGAAGCATTAGGAGAAGCAACGTTTGATTTGTTATTTGGAAAAGCAAATCCTTGTGGAAAATTAACTGAAACGTTTGTTAATTCTTATTTAGATGTTCCTTCTGCAAAAGATTATGATAAGTTTATTAATGATTATTATAAAGAATCTATATTTATTGGTTATCGTTATTTTGAAACTATAAATAAAGAAGTATCTTATCCTTTTGGATATGGATTATCTTATACAAAATATGAATATTCAAATTTAGAAGTTAAGTTAGATGTAAAAGAAATTGAAGTTTCTTTTGATATATCTAATGATGGTGAATATGATGGAAAAGAAATTTCTCAAGTTTATATTTCTAAAAAAGATTCAAAATATTATCGTCCTTTAAAAGAGTTAAAAGGTTTTGATAAAACTTTTATTAAAGCTCGTCAAAAAGAAAAAGTTTCTATTAAAATTAACTTAGATGACTTAAAAATATTTGATCCAATTTTAAGAGATTGGGTTTTAGAAGATGGTGAATATGAAATTTTAGTTGGTTCTAATTTAAAAGATATCCATTTATCAAATTTCGTTAAAATAAATGAAAAACCTACTCTTTTAAACGAAAACCTTGCAAAACTCAACTATTTTTATAGAATTGAAAATTTAAATCAACTTGATACAAAAGAATTTTGCACACTTTTTAACTTTGAATATAAAGTCATTGATCCATATCAAAAACCTTATACTATGGAAACTCCAATTTATGCTTTAAATAGTTTTATTGGAAAAATCTTTTATAAAGCAACAACTAATATAGGCGAAAAGAAAATAAAAGAAGCAATGAAAATTGAAGATCCTATAACAAGAAATCGTGAAATTAAAGGTGCTGTCTTCATTAAAAAACTTTTGCCTTTAAATTCTTTAAGAAGTTTAAGCTTTTCTTCAAGTGGTTCTTTAAAATATAATATCGCTTGTGGACTTTTAGAAATGTGTAATAACCATTATATAAAAGGTATTAAATTAATGGTTAAAAAAGATGAAATAAAAGAGTAAGTTTATTATTTAAAATTTGATTAGTTAATTAATATCTAACATACATATTTAAGGTAAAATAATTACAAACCCCAGTTAAAATTTTTAGTTTAGTTTAAGATTTAAAGGTTTTTAATAAAAAAGCACTTTTTACTAACTATTTATAATATTTTAATTAATGCTAAAATATTTATAAGGGTTTATGAAGAAGTTAGATAAAGGGTTAATCAAAAAAATAGTTTTAATATCGATATCATCAATTTATACAATATTTTTTATCATGGTATTAACAATGCCATTTGGTAGTAAAATAAGTAATTATGTTGGAAATATTATAAATAATGTTAGGGATAATGTTTCATTACCAATTTCACTAGATGATAATTATTTTGAATTTACTAATTTTAGAGAAAATATAACAATGGGGAAAAGTGAGGTTTTTCGTTATCAAATTAATAATTTAATAAAATACGATATGATTTATGAAGCAGATGAAAATTTAATTATTCATCAATATAGTAACTATTGGAAAATTGAAAGCATCTATCAAGAAGAATCATATCAAGCTAACTTAAAAATAACCTGTAAACAAGTTCCTTCATATTCAAAAGAATATACTTTTAATGTTATTAAACCTCAAGAAAATCAAATTAGTTTAAATACAAGTTTATTATCTAATTATCTTTATGATAATGAAACAACTAAATATACTTTTGGTTTAAATGTTGGTGTAAATGCTTTAATGGAAGTTAATTATAAAAAAGAAACATTAAATAAATCTTTTATCGAATTAGAATATGATAAAGATTATTTTAAGATTAATAGTTCATTAAATCTTATTACTCCAATTAAAGAAGGAGAAAATCTAACTATTAGTGCAAAATTATTTAACGGAGAAATTAAAACTTTTTTAATTGATATAATAGATTTCCATAAATTTAACCCTACCGATGTTAAATTTTTTACTCCTTCGAGTTTAAATTATCAAGAGATTACTTCTAATGAAATTGATTTACACGATGAAATCTTAATAGTTCCATATTTAGATGATGATCCATTAATTCTTCCTTATGTTAGTTTAACTTCATCGAAAAAATACAATAATGTTTTTAGTGATAAAATTTTAGAATTCCATGAAGTTGGAGAAACCACTATTGTTATTAACTATGATAATACGAGTTTTGAAAAGAAATTTATTGTTTCAAATAATAATGTAACGAAACGATTAACTAAAGAAGAATTTGATAATATTGACATCATTATTAAAGATGGAATTAATGATATTACTGACACTATTTACATGGGAAAATATATTACAATGGCAATTAGTAAAGATGTTAGTGATGGAATTTACTTTAAATATCAAGATGTAGAAAACTTAACGCAAAGTTATGTTGGAGATACTAACAGATACAAAATTCAATTTAGCTATCCTTATTATGGTGAAGTTACTTTAACAGTTAATTATCAAGATGATATTAATACTTTTACTAAAGAATTAACTTTTAAAGTTAGAGAAGCTCCACTTGATGTAATTAATAATCCATATTTAATTGCCGCTAAGTTTTGTGGACATTTCTGTGGTTTCTTCTTATCTGGATTATTAATAATGATTACTTTAATTCAATTTAAAAACTTAAAATTTAAATATAAAGTTATTATTTCAGTTTCATTAGCAGTTTTCCTCCCTACTTTAGTAGAAGTTATTCAAATGTTAGAACCAGGAAGGTTTGGAGGAATAAGTGAACTTTATGATGCTTTGTGTGGCTGTGCTGGATTCTTGGTGGCTAGTGCCTTAACTTATTTAGTCTATTATTTAATTAGAAGACACAAAGAAAAGCAAGCAATAAAAAACCAAACATTGAATTAATGTTTGGTTTTCTTTTTTAAATATTAATTATTTATCAGTATAGTTATCAAAGTAACCTTGAATTAATATAATAGGAGTACCTTTATCTCCTGATCCACTAGTTAAATCACATAAACTTCCTAATAAATCAGTTAATTGACGAGGAGTAGTCCCTTGAGAAGCCATATTACCAATTAAGTTTTTATCTTTAGTTTTAATTTTTTCTTTTATAGCTTCTTTTAATTCGTCACCTGCTAAATTTTTAAAATCATTATCTGCTAAATATTTAAGTTTTAATTCGTTAGGAGTTCCTTTTAAGTTTTTAGTATAGAAAGGTGAAACAACCGGGTCAGCTAATTCCCAAATCTTACCTTGAGGATCTTTAAAAGCTCCATCTCCATAAACCATAACTTCAACATGTTTATTAGTTAATTTAAGAATTCTTTCTTGAATAGCATCAACTAATTTTTGAGCATCACGAGGGAATAATTTAATTTTATCTTCAGTAGCTTTATTTGAGCCAAGAAGTCCATAAAGTTCATTATATCCACTATTATTAATAGGAGAAGCTAAGATTTCATCTAAACTAAATACTTTATTAGCGCCGCCTTCTTTAAATAACATACGTTTTGTTCTTTTACGTGTATGAATATCACAGTTAATTACATTTTTAGTATATTTAAGAATTTCTTTAGCTTGATTTGCAAAAATAATTTCACACTCTGCGCCAGCATCAGTAATTATTTTTGAATAATATTCAACATAATCAACGCCAGTAAATTCATGTTTAGTATAACCAAATAATTTACGATAAGTAGCTAAATCTAAAACATCACTATAAGGGTTTACATTTGCTTCATCAAGTTGATCAAGACTAATTAAATGATTACCTACCTCATCACTAGGATAATTGAGCATTAAATATATTTTTTTAGCTCCTAAAGCAATTCCTTTTAAAATAATTGCAAATCTATTACGTGATAAAATTGGAAAAATAACACCAACTTCATAATTAGGTCCAAACTTTAAGGTAAGATCATCTTTAATATCACTTACTTGTGCATAGTTTCCTTGACTTCTTGCAACAATTGATTCAGTTAAAGCAATTACATCCTTGTCGTGAAGTGAAATATTTTCATATTCACATGCTTCTAAAACTGAAGTAGTAGCAATTTCAACTAAGTCGTCTCCTTCACGGATAATTGGACATCTAATTCCGATTGATTTTGTTCCTGTTTTTCTTTCCATAACTATCCCTTCGTATTTGAAATACATTAATATATTAAAACTATTTTAAAAAATATAATATATATTTTATTATTTTGAAATTTTTATAAAATATTGAGTTTTTGCAAGGTTTTTTCTTAAATTTACTACTTTTTTAAATTGCTATGATAAATGAAATTAAAATGTATCTTTATTTAATCTCTTAAGTAGGTGTGGTAAAATGAAAACATGAAAATTATTGAGAACAAAGAATTTGAAGGCGAACGTCCATTGTTTAATAGTTCTAATTTAAAATTAAAAAATGTTAAGTTTAATTTTGGTGAATCTCCATTAAAAGAATCAAAAAATCTTTCACTTGAAAATGTAACTTTTACTTATAAATATCCTTTATGGTATTCCAAAAATGTTGTTGTTAAAGATTCTTTATTAAAAGACTTAGCTCGTTCTGGAGTTTGGTATACTCACAACATTACTTTTGAAAATTGTTTAATTGAGATAGAAAAAACTTTAAGAAGATCCTCAAATATAAATTTGAAGAAAGTTATTTTTTCTAACGCAAAAGAAACTTTATGGAAATGTAAAAATATAGATATTGAAGATGTTAAAGTTAGTGGTGATTATTTTGGAATGAATTCCAAAAATATTGTTGCTAATAAACTTGTTATTGATGGAAATTATTGTTTTGATGGTGCTAAAAATATTCATATAAAAAATTCAATTTTAAATTCAAAAGATGCTTTTTGGAATACAAAAAATGTTGTAATTGAAAATTCTATTATTATTGGTGAATACATTGGATGGAATAGTAAAAATGTTACATTAATTAATTGTCAAGTTGAGTCAAATCAAGGCTTTTGCTATATGAAAAACTTAAACTTAATTAACTGTAAATTTAAAAATGTCACTTTAGCTTTTGAATTTTCAATAGTTAAAGGAAATGTTTTAACTTCAATTGATTCAATTAAGAATCCAAAAAAGATTAAATTACATTGTAAGAAAGTAGATGAACTAATTTTAGAAGATAAATTTGTAAATCATAAAAAAATTAAAATTACTGAGGAAGAAAGTTAATGAAATATAATTTTGATAAATTAGCAAAAAGAAAAAATACTAATTCTTTAAAACGGGATAATTCAAATTGTTTTTTACCAATGTGGGTTGCTGATATGGACTTTAAAGTTTTTCCTCTAGTTAAAGAAACTTTAAAACAAAGAGTTAATATTGAAGCTTATGGCTATTCGATTATAGATGAAGGATTTTATGAAAGTGTTGCTAATTTCTTTTTAAGAAACCATCAATTAAAGTTAAATAAAGAAAATATTATTTTTACAACAGGAGTAGTTCCTGCTATTTCAAGTATGGTTAGAAGATTAACAAAAGCAGGAGAAAAAGTTCTTGTTTTATCACCTGTTTATAATATTTTTTATAATTCAATTTTAAATAATGGAAGAAAAGTAGTAACTTCTAATTTAAGCTATCAAAACTATTCATATCACATTGATTTTAATGATTTAGAAGAAAAATTATCTGATCCACTTGTAACTTTAATGATTTTTTGTAATCCACATAATCCAATTGGAAAAATTTGGAGTAAAGAAGAAATTGATCAAATCGCATTACTTGCAAGAAAAAATGGAGTAATTGTAATTAGTGATGAAATTCATTGTGATATTGTAAATCCAAAATTAAAATATAATTCTTTTTATCAAAATGAACTAAATAGAGAAAATTCAATATTATGTTTATCAGCAAGTAAAGCTTTTAATTTAGCAGGTTTACAAGGAGCAGCAATAGTTTGTGATAATCAATTTTTAAAAAATAGAATTGAAAGAGGTTTTAATAATGATGAAATTGCTGAACCTAATTTCTTTGTAATTGAAGCTTATAAATGTGCGTTTAATAATGGTGATGAATATTTAAAACAATTAAATGAATATCTTTATCAAAATAAATTATTAGTAAAAGAATATTTAGAAACTAATATTCAAGAAGTTAAATTAATAAATAGCGAAGCTACATATTTACTTTGGATTGATGTTTCTAAAATTACAAGTGATGCTTCTTTATTAGTTGAAGATATATTAAATTTTACTGGCTTAAAATTAGCTAGTGGAATTGAGTATGGTGAAAATGCTAAAGGCTTTATTAGAATGAATATTGCAACTAGTAAAGCTAATGTTTTGAAAGGTTTAAAGTTATTTAAAAAAGGTATTAAACATTTTAAAAATAATTTAAAATAATTGAATTTTACAAGGTTTTTTCTTAAAATAAGTAGTTTTTAATCTAATTTTAAGTCTTCATTTGAATATAAATGAAGGACATTTTTAAATAAGAAATCAAATAATAAAGTAAGAATTATACTACCCAAAATTTGAATTACAAAAATTGAAACATAAGTTTGATAATTAGTATATCCCATAACTTCCATTGAAGAAATTTGACCAACTAATCCACATGTTCCCATTCCAGCTCCAGCACTAGTTCCCATAGTATTTAAAAAACAAACTCCAATTGGACCTAAAATAAAGCTAGCTAAAATTGTTGGTAACCAAATAGCTGGTTTTTTAATAATGTTAGGCCAATATAACATACTAGTTCCTATACCAACTCCAATTGATTTTCCAATGCTATTTTTAGCCATAAAAGACATTGCAGCAAAACCAATCATTTGAGCACTACATCCAATTAAAGCTGCTCCTGCAGCTAAAGGTGTTTGGCCAATATTGATAGCAACACAAATAGCAACGCTACTAATAGGCATAGTTAAAACCATACCCATAACTACTGAAATAATAATTGACATTAATTCAGGAACTAGAGGCATTGAAACTTCAACGAGTTTTTGAATAGCAAAAATAACATAATAACAAGGATAAAGTAAACCAAAACCTAAGATTGTACCAAAAATTATATAAGTAAATGGAATTAATAAAATATCAATGGGAGTTTTCTTAATTAATACTAATTTAGCCAGATATATTGTACAAATAATTACAGCATATATTAGCAAGGGATTTTTACTTCCGCCATTAACTGTAATTGTAGGAATTGGATTATCATAAGCTAATAAATTTAAACTACTAGTAATAGCACCAACTACTAATAAAGAAGCAATTTCTAAAACAGATAAGTCCTTCTTCATTGAGACAGCTACTCCTAGAGCAATACCAACACCCATTAAATTTGTAATTATTGATGCAATGTCAATTCCAACTTGCCATCCATCTCCAAAACTACAAAGTTGTTTAATAATTGTTCCAACAATTAACGTTGCAAATAAACCCATAGCCATTCCGCTACTAGTTTTACTTATAAAATCGATAACCTTTTTCATATTTTTACCTTTTTTCTATAAAAATATTAGATTTAATTTAATAATTTGTTAAGTTATAATTTTAATATGATCAAAAAAATTGTTAAAAGAGATGGATCTTTAGAAGATTTCAATAGTGAAAAAATATTTAAAGCTTTAAAAAAAGCCTTTCAATCTACAAACATTACTTTTAAGGATGAAGAAGTTAGAGATCTTGCTAACAAAGTTGTAGAAATTACGAATAATGAATCAACTAGTGTTGAAGAAATTCAAGATTTAGTTGAAGAAACTTTAATGAAAAATGGATATTACGATGTTGCTAGACATTATATTATTTACCGCGAAGAAAGAAGCAAAAAACGTCAATATCGTTATACAATAAGTAATCTTGTTCCTAGTTACAATTTATATCGTGTATTAAAAGATATTCAAAAAGAATATGACTCAGAAGCTTATAATTTATCTAAATTACTTGCTAAATATCAAACACATTTAACTTTTAAAATGTCTGAAAATGAAAAGATGCATTGTTTAATACGTGCAGCAATTAGTTTAATTTCTTTAGATGCTCCTTGTTGGGATAATATTGCTGGACGTTTATTTATGGTAAATTTTAATGTTGAATTAAAAGAAAATCTAAAACAATATAACTTAAATACTTTTATTGATCGTTTAAAATTATTTGTTCATCGTTTTAGATATGATCCATCTTTATTAACTTATTACACCGAAGATGAATTAAAAGAAGCTGAAAAATTTATTAATCGATATCGTGATAAATTATTAACGTTTAATAATATAAAATTTTTTATTGATGATTATTTAATTCGCCTTGATGAATTAAATTTTGTTGAATCTATTCAAGATTTATATTTAGTTTTAGCTTTAATCATTGCTAAAGAATCTTCCTTAAGACTTGAAGAAGTAGAACGAATTTATAATTTATTATCTAAACAAGAACTATCGATAAATTCTCCACTTGTAAGTGTTGCTTTAAAATCTATTCGCCTTTAGTTCTTGTTTGAATTTTATCTTTAACTTTAAAAAATAAAATATATAAGTATTTTAAAATAATATAAGTTAATAAACCAAAAGCAAATCCAATTAAGGCTCCAGCAATGACATCTGTACAATAATGATGGGATAATAATATTCTGCAAGCACCCATGAATACAGCAAAAATTGAAAAATAAATTAAAGGAGCTAAATAGTTTTTTCTTTCTTCTTTATCGAAAATATATAAAGAAAGAACTCCACCTGCTACAAAAAAGCTCGTAAAAGAATGTCCACTTGGGAAGCTATTACTTGTTGGAATAATACCATAAGGTAAATCATTATTATTTTGAATTGAAATTAAATCTTTAACTAAAGCAGGATCTTCAAATGGTCGAGCACGGTCAAAAATATTTTTTAAAATTAAGTCATTAATTAATAAAGTAAAAACACAAGCAAGTAGTAAAGTCAAACCAAGCTTTCTTGTTTTAACAAAAAACAATAATAAAATTCCTACTAAAATAAAAAATATTCCATTATCTCCAAATGTTGAAAAACTTATTATTATTTCTTTAAAAACACTTGGAAGAGCTTCAAAAGTTTTTGAAGCGGAAATGGCAATAGCGTTATCGAAACTATTTGACCAAATCATATAAATTCTCCTTTTTTAATATATATTGATTAGCTGATACTAAAGCATCTTTATCATTTTGATATGTTAAAATTTTTAATGTATTTTGAAAATTTAAAAATAATATTTCACAAACTTCATTATCATGATCATCTTTAGCAATTTGTTTATTATTTTTAACTTTAGCTACAAAATAATAAACATCTTTAATATTATTTAAATTATTTTTATCAGGAGCATATTGAATCATATATTTAAAGTTTGTATCAAGAATTACATCAAGAGAAGTTTCTTCTTTAATTTCTCTAAGAGCACCCTCTTCTAAAGTTTCATCATTTTCTAAATGTCCTTTTGCAAAAGTAAAATGACCCAAACTCATATGCTCAACTAAAAAAAGAATTTGATTATTTTTAATTTGATAAATAATTGCCCCTGCACTAATTTCTTTTTTTTGCATAAACATATTTTAAATTAAATAATATTATTTTTTAATATTAAAATAAAAAAAGTTTGATAATAATATCAAACTTAATCTTCGTAATGGTATGTGCCCAAATTACTGGATATATTTTTATAGACTCATTTTAACCAATTGA
>ERZ779737.467-NODE-467-length-38052-cov-4.952602_pt1 | contig 38052 bp, 37 predicted proteins | sample MGYA00511889_ERZ779737 | MGnify/ENA primary metagenome ERZ779737 (study PRJEB29588, sample SAMEA2163575) | human gut metagenome | biome: human gut; feature: human-associated habitat; material: faeces | place: Denmark | collected 2008/2010 ... | reverse complement strand
CCGGCCTTCCGCCGAGCACAATGTCCGTACCGCGGCCGGCCATATTGGTGGCGATGGTAACGGCGCCTTTGCGGCCCGCCTGGCTGATGATTTGCGCTTCCATCTCGTGATATTTGGCGTTTAACACTTTATGCGGAATGCCTTTGGCGCGCAGCATATGGCTGAGCTTTTCCGACTTTTCAATAGAGCGCGTACCCACCAGCACGGGGGTGCCTTTCTTCCAAAGCTCTTCCACTTCTTCCACGATGGCCGCGAATTTTTCGCGCTCCGTCAGATAGACGAGGTCCGGGAAGTCTTTGCGTTTGGAAGGGCGGTTGGGGCGGATTTCCACGACGTCTAACTTATAAATCTGCCAGAACTCGTTGGCTTCGGTCATGGCGGTGCCCGTCATGCCGGAGAGTTTTTTATACAGTTTAAAAAAGTTCTGGAACGTGATGGTGGCCAGCGTCTGGTTTTCTTCTTTAATTTGCAGGCCTTCTTTGGCTTCCACGGCCTGGTGCAGTCCGTCGCTCCAGCGGCGGCCCGGCATCAGGCGGCCGGTAAATTCGTCCACGATGATGACTTCGCCGTCTTTAATTACATAATCCACGTCGCGCTCGTACAGATGATGCGCGCGCAGGGCCTGGTTGATGTGATGCACCCATTCGGATTCCACATCGTTGTAAAGGTTGGCCACGTTTAAGAATTTTTCGGCCTTGGCGATACCCGTTTCGGTCAGCGTGGCGGTGTGGGCTTTTTCATCAATAATGGCATCCACGCCTTCGTCCAATTTCGTGCCTTCGTATTTGGCTTTTACTTCGTCTTTTTCCGTAATCAGACGCACTTTCAGCGCCGGAATCAGGCGGTTGACGATATAGTATTTGTCCGTGCTTTGCTCGGACGGACCGGAAATAATAAGCGGGGTGCGGGCTTCGTCAATTAAAATGGAGTCCACTTCGTCCACGATACAATAGTTCAGCGGACGCAGGACGCGGTCCTCGCGGTTGATGACCATATTGTCGCGCAGGTAGTCAAAGCCCAGCTCGTTATTGGTAACGTAGGTGATGTCTTTGGCGTACATTTCGCGGCGGCCGGCGTTGTCCATATCGTGGTTGATGTAGCCTACGGTGAGACCTAAAAATTCGTGAATCGGGCCCATCCATTCGCGGTCGCGGCGGGCGAGGTAATCGTTGACGGTTACCACATGCACGCCCTTCCCGGTCAGACCGTTTAAGTAGGAGGGCAGTACGGCCACCAGCGTTTTACCTTCACCGGTGCCCATCTCGGCGATTTTGCCCTGATGCAATACAATGCCGCCCAGCATCTGCACGTCGTACGGGCGCAGGCCGATGACGCGCTGGGCCGCCAGACGCACCACCGCAAAAGCTTCGGGCAGCAGCTGGTCCAGCGTTTCGCCCTGGGCCAGGCGGTTTTTAAATTCCTGGGTTTTGGCTTTTAACTGTTCGTCCGATAATTTTTCAAACTCGGCGGTGAATTTGTTGGCGTCGTCTACGTAATGTTGGATTTTTTTAAGGTCGCGTTCGCTTTTGGTACCAAAAACTTTGTCAATAACGGTTCTAATCATAGCAATATGTTCCTTTGAATAAATAAAATGAGGTAAACTGAGGCGCGGCGGGGCGGCTCCGCAGGACGCGGAGCGGGAACATTATTTGGCAACCGGTTTTTTATTTTTGGTTTTTACTTGCAGGTTTTTCGTCTGGCTGACTTGTTTGGAAGAAGCCTCTTGCATACGCGCGCGTTCCGCTTCCAGCTTTTCGGCGATGCTCCGGTCCGTCTCCGCCACGTAAACGTCCACAGCGGAGAGGATTTGCGCGCCCGCGTCTTTTTTAAGCGATTTGATTTCCGTTTTGAGGGCTTTTATTTTTTCCTTCAGCACGGCTTCGCGCGCTTGGCGGGCTTCTTTGGAAAGGGTTTTGTTTTTGCGCAGTTCTTTGAGCTGGGCTTCGTATTCGTCAATCTGGTATTCGCGCAGCTGGACGGTGACCGCCCAGATGTTCTGGAAAACGGGCGTAAGCTCCCGGCGGAAATGCAGGACGGCCGAAGAGAGGTCCAGCCCGCTCATCTGCGAGAGCAGCACCGCTTCTTCGTAATTCACCGCCAGGGCTTTTAAGCGGATGGAATTGTCAAAATTGCGCGCAAGAGCGATGAGTTCGTAGCGGTTCTCTTCCGTTTCCGGAGCGTTGTAGGAGGCCAACAGGCCTTCCAGCACCGCGTTGTAATCCGCGTTTTGCCGTGCGTTTTCCAACACGGCGGGATTGTACTGCGAAAAGATGTCCAGCACTTTTTCGCGGTTATAATGCCCGGCGTCCGCCTGCGCGTACAGGGCAGACGACATGGCCAGTGTGGCTAAGATGAAAAGACTCCGTCTCATAGGCTCCCCCTAAAACTCTTTCTTTTATTTTGCTATTTATAACGCCTCTAGTCAAGGGGCGAGCCGCCCCTCCCGTATCCAGGCGGGTACATCCAACTAATGGAGCCACACTATTAAACAATGTCGCCAAGTACCGTAACAGCGAGCCCTGATAAGCCGCTCGCAGAGTGCCGGGGCAGGCAACCTGGCCTCAACCAGGGTTAAAGCTGGAAACGGTGCTATCAGTTAGATGGGAACAACAAAGGGGGATGCGCCCGTCTGGTAAGACCGAGCTGCCCCTCCCTTTCCCTAACGGTGCCATCCGACTACTCAAGCCACACTGTTTAAACAATGTTGCCAAGTACCGTAACAGCGAGCCCAATACGCCGCCCGCAGGGTCCGGGCCTTGGGGCTCTGGCCTGGCCAGGGCCTGGCAATATACGGTACTTTTAGATACTTGGAAGAGAAACATTCGGGAATGTAAAAGTTTTCCGGGGGGCATTTTTCTATGCGCAAACACCCGGCTAATGGAGCCGTACTATCCCAATAAATCAAACAAAAAACCCCCGCGGTAAACGGGGGTTTTTAAAGACCTGTCCGGAAAACTTACATATGTCTTTTTTTAACTTTCATACGGGCGATTGCCTGCTTGATTTCCAACTCGGCCAGTTCAAAATCAATGTCGGCGTCTTTGCTGGAGAGGGACTCTTTGGCCGCCTTAATTTTCTGCTTTTCGGCCTCTTCGTCAATTTCCTCCGCCAGGTCCGCCCCTTCGGCAAACACGTTTACCACGTCGTTTAGGACTTCCACAAAGCCCCCCAGCGCGGCAAACTCTTCTTCTTTCCCGTCCTTTTTGTAACGCAGGGAACCCATCCCCAGCTGCACGATGGTTTTTACGTGCCCGGGCAGAATGCCCATCTCGCCCAGCAAAGCGGGCAGGATGACCATGTCCACCTCCAGGTTGGAGAGAAGCTGTCTTTCCGGCGTAATCAGGTTTAGGGTCAGTTTCTTGGCCATAGATTACTCTTTGTCTTTGACTTTTTCGTAGTTGGCCAGCACGTCTTCAATGCCGCCGCACATGTAGAAGCAGGATTCCGGGATATGGTCATACTCACCGTCTACAATGCCCTTAAAGGCTTTGATGGTGTCGGCCAGTTTGACGTATTTGCCCGGGTGCCCGGTGAACTGTTCGGCCACCGAGAACGGCTGCGACAGGAACTTCTGGATTCTTCTGGCGCGGGCCACGGTTTTCTTGTCTTCGTCCGAAAGTTCGTCCATACCCAGAATGGCGATGATGTCCTGCAAGTCTTTATATTTCTGCAATACTTTGCGCACGCTTTGGGACACGTTGTAGTGTTCGTCGCCGATGATGCGCGGGTCCAGAATGCGGGAAGTGGAATCCAGCGGATCCACGGCCGGGTAAATACCCAAGCTGGCGATTTGGCGCGAAAGCACGGAAGTGGAGTCCAGGTGCGTAAACGTGGCGGCCACGCCGGGGTCGGTCAAGTCGTCGGCGGGTACGTATACGGCCTGAATGGACGTAATGGCGCCCTTTTTCGTAGACGTAATACGTTCCTGCAGGTTGCCGATTTCGGTGTTTAAGGTCGGCTGGTAACCCACGGCGGACGGCATACGGCCCAACAAGGCGGACACTTCGGAGTTGGCAAGCACGAAGCGGAAAATGTTGTCCAGGAATAACAATACGTCCTGGCCTTTTACGTCGCGGAAGTATTCGGCCTGCGTAAGAGCGGTAAGAGCCACTTTGGCGCGCGCCCCCGGCGGCTCGTTCATCTGGCCGTAAACGAGCACGGTTTTATCCAGCACGGTGCTCCCGTCGGACAGTTTGGACTCGCTCATTTCCAGCATCAAATCGTTGCCTTCGCGGCTTCTTTCCCCCACGCCGCCGAAGACGGAGCTGCCGTGGTGCTCGCGCGCCACGTTGTTGATAAGCTCCATAATAAGCACGGTTTTGCCTACGCCCGCGCCGCCGAACAGACCCACTTTTCCGCCTTTCATATACGGGGCGATGAGGTCAATTACTTTAATACCGGTTTCAAAAATTTCCGGGGTCGGGTTTTGGTCTTCCAGAGAGGGCGGATCGCGGTGGATGGGCATATCCATATCGGCTTTGATATCGCCTTTGTGGTCCTGCGGTTTGCCCAGCACGTTCATCAGGCGGCCCAGGCACGCTTCGCCCACCGGCACGGAAAGGGGGCCCTCGGTGTCTACGGCTTTGGCGCCGCGCTGCAGGCCGTCGGTGCTTTCCAGCGAAACGCAGCGGACGATGCCGTCGCCCATTTGCTGGGCCACTTCGGCCACGATTTTTTTGCCGCCTTCCATATCAATTTCAATGGCGTTTTCAATGGCGGGGAGGTGGTCTTGTTCAAATTGAACGTCCACCGCCGCACCGATGATCTGAATTACTTTTCCAGTCTTCATATGGTTTCCTGTATCCTAAGAATTAGCTGTTTAGGGCTTCGGCCCCGTTCACAATATCCAAAATTTCGTTGGTAATGCTGGCCTGGCGCACTTTGTTGAGCTTTACGCCCAGCGCGGTAACCAGTTCCCCCGCGTTTTTGCTGGCGGCGTCCATCGCGTTCATAGTGGCGGCCAGGTTGGCGGCCTGCGATTCCAGCAAAAAGCGGTACATATTGGCTTTTACCAGGCGCGGCACCAGGAACTTGAAAATTTCCAGCATGCCGGGCTCAAACAGAAAATCGCTTTCGTCTTTGTCGTTGTGATGTTGTTCAAAATCAAACGGCAGCATTCTCTGTTCCACCAGGTTCTGGCTGGCGAGGGACTTGAAGTCGTTGTAAATCAGCACCACTTCGCCCAGTTTCTGCTCAAAATACGTTTTCAGCACCGCTTCGCCCAGCAGTTCCGCGTGCGCGTAGGAAACTTTCGGGAAAATCCCCACGCTTTCGTACGCAATATGCAAATTCGGCATTTTTAAACGCATCAGAAAATCGCGCCCTTTTTTGCCCACCGCAAAGACGAAAATTTCTTTGTCTTTGTGTTCTTTCAGAAATTGCAGCACGCTGCGCAAAATGACCGCGTTGAACGAACCCGCCAGGCCTTTGTCGCCCGTAATAACCAGGAGGCCGATTTTGCCGGCGTCCCCGGTTCTGTTGACGAAAAAGCGTCCGGCCCAGCTTTCGCCGTCTTCCGGTTCCGGCATAGCCAGAATATCCTGCTTTAAATCGTCCACCATTTGCAGCATTTTTTTGGCGAACGGGCGGGCGGCGTCCATCGCGTCCTGCGCTTTGCGGATGCGGGCGCTGGAGATCATCTTCATCGTCTGCATAATCTGCTGCGTGGATTTGATGGCTTTGATGTTTTGCCGTATGTCCCTGAGTGATTCCATGCCGTTACCTATTTATTCCGGCCTTCCAGAATGGACACGTAGTCCGCAATGCCCGCTTCCAGCGAGTAATCCGGCTCGTAACCGAGTTTTTCTTTGGCCAGCGTCATATCCGCCTGCGTTTTAAGCTGGAAGAACGGATACGGATTATCAATGTATTCGGGTTCCAGGTTGGTGCCGAGCTCTTTATTTAAGCACGCGATGATGGCGTTGTAGTCGCGCGGGATACCGGTGGCGGCGTTGTATACGCCGGTTTCTTTGCCGTTATTCAGCGCGCAGAGATTGATTTTGACAATGTCTTTTACATATACGAAATCGCGCTGCTGTTCGCCGTATTTGAATACGCGCGGGCGTTTGCCGGCTTTCATCTGGTTGTACAGCTGGTACACCATGCTGGCCATTTTGCCCTTGTAGTATTCGCCGGGGCCGTACACGTTGAAATAGCGCAGGCCGATGATGGCCATATCGTTATTGTCGGCCGAGAACTGGCGGGCGACATTGTCCATAATCACCTTGGAAAAACCGTAGACGTTTTCCGGGTGGGTGGGCTGCGTTTCCACATTGGGGACGGGCCCGTTGCCGTAAGTGGCGGCGGAAGAAGCGTAAATGACTTTTTTAATTTCGTTTTCCGCGGCGAAGCTCAGCAGGTTTTTGAACGCTTCCACGTTCTGTTCCATCATGGCTTTTTGGTCCATTACCGTGGTGTCGGTGATGGCGGCTTCGTGGAAGATGGCGTCAAAATACATATCCGTCGGCATATAGTTGAACAAATCCGCGGTAATCACGTCGCCTTTAAAACCGATCAGGTTTTTAAAATTGCCGTTTTTGGAAAAATCGTCCATCACGGTTACTTCGTGGCCCTGGGCTTCCAGGGTTTTGGCGATATTGCTGCCGATAAATCCGGCGCCGCCGGTAACCAGGTATTTTTTCTTGGTTTTAGCGTCCATTTATTTCTCCTGTTTCGCGGGTTTGAAAACCGATTTAAAAGCGTCCAGCGCGCTGACGACTTTTTCTTCCACTTCTTTCGTCAGTTCGTTAACGGTGTTGAGCGTTTCCAGCACGTCCGGGCGTTCGGCGCGGGCGTAGGCGAGCAGCTGTTTTTCATATTCCAGCACGTCGCTGACTTCCACGCCGTCCAAATATCCGTGCACGCCGGCGTACAGCACCAGCACTTCTTCGCCCACTTTCATAGGCGCGTATTGGTTCTGCTTTAACAGTTCCGTCATGCGTTTGCCGCGCGCGATTTGGCGCTGGGATTCTTTATCCAGTTCCGAACCGAACTGCGCGAAGCCTTCCAGCTCCTGATACTGGGACAGGTCAATACGCAGCGTACCGGCCACTTTGCGCATGGTTTTGCGCTGGGCCGAGCCGCCTACGCGCGACACGGACAAACCGACGTTAATGGCCGGCTTGATGCCGCTCAAGAACAAGCTGCTTTCCAGGTAAATCTGTCCGTCCGTAATGGAAATGACGTTGGTCGGAATATACGCGGACACGTCGTTGGCCTGCGTTTCAATGATGGGAAGCGCGGTCAGCGAACCGCCGCCGTTTTCTTTGGAAAGTTTGCAGGCGCGTTCCAGCAGTCTGGAGTGCAAATAGAATACGTCGCCGGGGAACGCTTCGCGGCCCGGGGGGCGGCGCAGCAGCAAGGACATCTGGCGGTACGCCTGGGCGTGTTTGGACAAATCGTCATACACAATCAGCACGTCTTTGCCCTGCCACATAAAGTATTCGCCGATGGCGCAGCCCGCGTACGGGGCGATGTACAAAAGGGAAGCCGGGTCCGACGCGGTGGCCGACACGACCACGGTGTAATCCATGGCGCCGAAGTCCGTCAGCGTTTTGACGACCTGCGCCACGGTGCTCTGCTTCTGGCCGACGGCCACGTAAATGCAGATGCAGCGTTCAGACTGCGGAATATTCTTCTGGTTGATGATGGCATCCACCGCGATGGCGGTTTTACCCGTCTGGCGGTCGCCGATAATCAGCTCGCGCTGGCCTTTGCCGATCGGCACCATGGCGTCAATCGCTTTGATACCGGTTTGCAGCGGCTGTTTAACGGGCTGGCGGTCAATAATGCCGGGGGCAACGATGTCCAAGGGCATCGTTTTATCGGCCTTGATGGCGCCTTTGCCGTCCAGCGCGTTGCCCAGCGGGTCCACCACGCGGCCAATCATATCCGCGCTGACGGGAATGCTGATTACTTCGCCGGTGCGCTTGACGGTGCCGCCTTCGCGGACCAAATGGTCCGGGCCCATCAGCACGCAGCCTACGTTGTCGTATTCCAGGTTCAGCGCCATACCTTTGACGCCGTTGCCGAAATCAACCAGTTCCGAGGCTTTTACGTTATTCAAACCGTGCACGCGGGCAATGCCGTCGCCCACCTGGATGACGGTGCCCACTTCGCTGACGTCGGCGGAAGTGTCAAAATGTTCTATTTTTTCTTTAATGATATTGGTTATTTCTTCTGGTCTGATTGCCATATAATTACCGTATTAATGTGTCAGTTCTTCCTGCAGTTTGGCCAAACGCCCCTGCAGGCTGCCGTCTATCAGTTCTCCCCGGCACCGGATTTTGAGTCCCCCCAAAAGGGCCGGGTCGGTTATAAAAGAGGCTTCCACCCGTCCGCCGTAACGTGCGGACAAGGCTTCCTCGGCGGCTTTCTTTTGCGCGGGGCTTAATTCCCGCGCCGACGCCACTTCCGCGCGCATAATACCCAGCCGCTCGTCCAACAGTTCCCCCACGCGGCGGGTAACGGCTTCCAAAAGTCCGTAGCGTTTGGCGTCAATCAACAGTTCCACGAACGACGCCGTTTCCGGCGCGCCTTGCAGCGCGTCTTTGACGGTTTGTTTTTTTTGTTCCGAAGAGACGCGCGGGCTGGTCATATATTCGCGCACGGCGGACAAAGCCTCCTGCGCGGCGCGCAAGTCGGCCGCCCGGCGGGCGGCTTCTTCGTTGGACGCGCTCAGGCCGTTGTAAGCGGCGGCGTAACGCTGCACGGCGATTCTGTCTGAACTGTTCATAACCTTATTTTGCCTTTACTTCCTCAAGCACCCGGTCCACCACGCTTTGGGCGGATTCTTCGCTCATTTGCTGCTGCACCACTTTGGAGGCGGCCAGCACGGCGGTGCGGGCGATTTCACCGCGCACGTCGGACAATGCTTTGTTCTTTTCCGCTTCAATTTGCGCTTTGGCCTGTTCAATCAGCCGCTCGGACTGTTCCTTGGCGGCCGCCAGGATTTGCTCCTTCTGCGTTTCGCCCATTTTCACGGCTTCGGCCATTTTTTTGGCGGCTTCGTCGGAAATTTGGGCGAGCTTTTCGTCCAGGTCGCGTTTAATATTTTCCGCGGCGGCGCGGGCTTCCTGCGCTTCCTGCTTGTCATTCGCCACCTGCTGTTCGCGTTTTTCCAGCATACCGATGATGCCGTTCCACGCAAATTTTTTCAGCAAATACACGAGTAACAGGAAGTTGCAGACCGTCAGCACCATTACGCCGTAGTCGGGCTTCAATAAATCTTCCATAAATTACGCTTCCAAACGGCTTATTTCATTACCATCGTGAGCAGGCAGATCACCAAGCCCAGCATAGCGGCGCCTTCCAACAGCGCGGCGATGATGATCATCGTGGTGCGCAGGTCGGAACCGGCTTCGGGCTGGCGGGCGGTGCCTTCCAACGCGGCGGTGCCGATTTTACCCAAACCAAGGCCCGCGCCAATGACGGTGAGTCCCGCGCCGATACCGGCGGCGATGTATTTAAGTGCTACGAGTTCCATATGTTATTCTCCTTTTCGGGCCGAAGCCCTCTTGCTAGATTTTTAAATTAATGCGTATGAATGACGGACCCGGCGAAAATGGCCGTTAACAGCGTAAACACATACGCCTGCAAAAACGCCACCAACAGTTCCAGACACGTCATAAAAATTTCAAGCCCCATGGCCGGTATCAAAGCCCCCGCGCCCGCGGCAACGTGCATCTGTCCGACGATAAAAATAATCAACAGCAAACAAATCAGCACCATATGCCCCGAAAGCATATTGGCAAACAAACGGATAGCCAGCACGCATACTTTGATAATCAAGCTGACTACTTCCAGCGGGAAAATCAGCGGCACCAGCCAGCCCGGCGTGCCGGACGGAACAAAGCCTTTTAAAAAGCCGATGACGCCGTGAAATTTAAGCCCGCTGTACAGAATCAGGCCGCCCGAGCATAAAGCCAGCGCGGCGGTAACCGAAATGTTGGCGGTAGCGGTCCGCATGCCGGGCACCAGCCCCGCCAGCGCCGCGAACAGCACAAATAAAAACAGCGTGCAGAAATACGGCAGGAAACCGCGGCCTTCCCGGCCCATATTGGGCAGAACCATACTGTCGCGGATAAAGGAAACATACTCTTCCGCCAGCGTAGTCAGCAAGCGCCCCGTGCGGCTTTGGCGGCCCAGCGAAATCCAGTGCAGGCCGAGCAATAGTACAACGCTTATCCCCAACAGCGTAACGGTGTGGGTAGTGACCGGGAGACGAAAACCCGCCAGGGTTACCCCCCAGTCGTGGTCTAAAATGTGGTGAGAAATAATTTCAGCTACGTCCATCTTTTTTATCTGCCTTTTTTAAATTTGCGGCGTCTTTTTCCATTTGGCTGGCCGAACGTATGATTTGGTAAAACCCCAGCATAAACCCCAATACGGCCCCCGCGATTAAAAACCACGGGCTGCAATCCAGCCGTTTATCCAGCCAATACCCGGCGTAAGCGCCCAGCATTTCCGACGCGGCAAACTCCAGCCCCAACGTCGTAATCTGCAGATGATCCTGCTTGGTGAACGGTCCCAGCGCCATACGTCGCCCCCGGTTTTATTTACCGAGCGGTAAGTATACTTATATTATAAGAAACTTTCGCCAAAAAAGCTATTCTTTTTGCACGAATAAAACCGCTCTCTCTTATTGTATTAAATTTCGGCCGCCCGGGCTTTTGCGCCGGAGCGTTTGCAAGGTATCCATAAAAAACCCCGCCGGCTCGGCGGGGTTTGTAAACACGCAAAAGCTATCAGACGGCGTAAGTAAATATCTTGCTTTCATACGGTTTTAAGTTGAGCTCGTAACCTTGGGAAAGCATTTCCGGCGTAACAGTTATTTTCTGGCCGGTCAGTTCCTCTACAATCCCGTTGCCGGAGCCGTACACCCCTTTCATGGACAAACGCCCTTTGGCCGGTGCGCCGCTGTAGTTAATCACAATCAGCTTGCCCGTATTCATTTGTTTCCACTGCCAGGCCAGGATATTGCGGTTGGTGTCGTTGCCCATTTCGGCCGGGGCCACGTCGCGCAAAGACCACTGCCCGCCGTGGAAAGCCGGGTCCGACGCAATACGCAGGAGGTTGGTGTAATACTCCAGCACCTCTTTGTTTTCCTGGAAATCGTCGTTGATGTACTGAATCGGCATACGCGCCGGGCGCCCAAGCAGCTGGAACAGGTGGAACATACGCGCGCCGGGCAGGGTGGCGATGATGGTGCTGGCCGCCAGCGATTTTTCTTTTCCGAACGCTTTTAAACTTTCTTCCTCGTCGTGATTGGCCGTAAAGCGGATGGAACGCATCTGGAACAGGTGTTCCGCGCCCAGGTGGCCTTTGATGTTTTCCGGATTGGAAAAGCGCAGCCGGTCGTAGAGCACTTTATCGTACGTGTAATCAAACCCCAGTTCCTGAATATCCCATTCCAGGCCCCAATACACTTCGGCAATAAAAATAAATTCGGGGTGTTTTTCATGCACGGCCGTCAGGGCTTCGCGCCAAAATTCTTCTTTGGGCAGCGTACCGCCGATAAATTCCCACCACGTGTCGCGGTGGACTTTGCTCAGCATCAGCATCGCCATATCGCAGCGCACGCCGTCGCACAAATTGGCGACGCGTTCCAGATTGGCCAGCATAAATTCGCGCGTTTTGGGATTAAAATAATTCAGCTGGGCGGTATCCGTCCACGGCGCAAAATACGGGTCGCGTCCGTGCGCGATATACACGCCGTTCGCGTTTTTAAAAAACCAGTCTTTGTGCGCGTGCGGCTCCTGCGTGCCGGTGTTGATGTATAAATCGGGATCGGAAGTGACGGTCGGGCTGTCAATGGCCGTATGGTTGCCCACAAAGTCCAACAGCAGACTGATTCCTAACCCGTTGAGCTGGGCGCGCAGCGCGGCCAGCGCGGCGTTGCCGCCAAACACATCATCCACTTCGTATTCGTACACGGCGTACGGCGAGGCGGTGATGTCTTCCGGTTTGAAATCGGGTTTAATGGCGCGGATTTGGTCCTGTATTTCTTTGTTTTCCCGCGCGATTTTCTGCGCGGACGGACTCAGTTTCCATACCCCCATAAACCAAATGGCGTCAAACCCTGCTTCTTTGACCTGATTCCACTGTTCCTGCGGAATGTCGGCCAACGTGAAGCGACGCCCATACTGCGTTTCCAGGCGTTTGAGCCAGGAACGCGTATTGATTTCTAAAATATGCGGATTTGTCCTCATAACGTATTTCCCCTATTATTTGTATAGCACTTTACGGGACGGTTGTAAACCTTTTTTTACTGCGCGGTACCCAACTGGGGTTTACACGGGTTTATCCCCCTTTTTCGGCCGGACACAAACACACGGGCGGGTACAAAAAACTTCCGCCCCCAAACCGGGAGGCGGAAGTAAATTTCAGGACGGAAGAAAAACTTTATTTGGCTTCTTCTTCCACCTCGCACGCCTCTTCCTCTTTAACGACCGGAGCGATGCGGGCGATTTTGTCCCCTTCTTCCAGCTTCGCCAGCGTAACCCCCTGGGCGTTGCGGCTGACGGAGCGGATGTCGGCGCAGCGGACGCGGATGGTCATCCCTTTTTCGGTAACGATCATCAGGTCTTTGCTTTCGTCCACCAGCTTAATGCCGACGACGGAGCCGTTCCGGGCGCTCGTTTTAATGGTGATGACGCCCATCCCGCCGCGGTTCTGGCGTTTGTATTCGCTGAACTCGGTGCGTTTGCCGAAGCCGTTTTCGCAGACGGACAGCACGTCCGGCTGGGGCTGGTCCGACGGCGCATGTTCCATACCCACCACTACGTCGCCCTGGGCCAGGTTGATGGCGCGCACGCCTTTGGCCGGGCGGCCCATGCAGCGCACCTGGTTTTCGTCAAACCGGATGGATTTGCCGTTTTTCGTGGCTACGATAATGTCGGACTTGCCGTAGGTGGTCTGTACGCCCACCAGCACGTCGCCTTCTTCCAGGCCGATGGCGATAATGCCCGAGCGGCGGATATTGGCAAACTCGCAGAGTTCCACGCGTTTGATGCTGCCGAAGCGGGTGCACATCGTGAGATACGTGTTATCACAGTGTTTGGGGTCAAAGTCTTCTATCGCCACGGCGGAGGTTACTTTTTCTTCGCCGGTCAGCTGCAGAAGGTTTACAATCGCTTTGCCCTTGGACATGCGGTTTCCTTCCGGAATTTCAAACGCCCGCAGGGCGAACACGCGGCCGCGGTTGGTAAACATCAAAATCGTAGCGTGCGACGAAGTGATGAAGAGGTGTTCCATAAAGTCTTCTTCCTTCGTTTTGCTGCCGATGATGCCTTTGCCGCCGCGGTTCTGGCTCTTGTAGGTGGAAAGCGGAATGCGTTTGGCGTAACCGTCGTTGGAAATGGTGATGACGACGTCCTCTTTCTCAATCAAATCTTCCATAGAGAAGTCCGTCATATCGGCGCCGATTTCGGTGCGGCGGGGATCGCCGTAGTCTTTTTTCAGTTCCTGGAGCTCTTCCACAATAATGTCCAAAATGCGCTGGGGGTTGCCCAGAATAGACTGGAGCTCTTCAATCAGTTTCAACAGGTCTTTGCGCTCGTTTTCAATTGCGAGGGCGGACAGCTGCGTCAGCTGGTGCAGGCGCATATCCAGAATGGCCTGGGCCTGTACCTCGGACAGCGAAAAACGCGTCATCAACGTAAATTTGGCTTCGGTCGGGTCTTTGGCTTTGCGGATGATGGCAACCACTTCGTCCATATTCGCAATCGCGATCAATAAGCCGTTTAAGATGTGTTCGCGTTTCTGCGCTTTGTTTAAATCAAATTTCGTGCGGTTGGTAACAATTTCGCGGCGGTGCTTTACATAGGCTTTCATCACTTCTTTCAGCGAAAGCACGCGCGGGCGGCCGTCCACAATCGCCAGCATATTGACGGGGAAAGACGTCTGCAGCTGGGTGTGTTTATATAAATGGTTCAGCACCACCTGGGCGTTGCCGTCGCGTTTTACTTCAATTACCAAGCGCATGCCGCGTCTGTCCGACTCGTCGCGGATGTCGGAAATATCGGTGACTTTTTTATCGCGCACCAGCGCCACGATGCTTTCAATCAGCGACGTTTTGTTCACCTGGTACGGAATGGCGGTAACGATAATGGCTTCGCGGCCGTTTTTGCGTTCTTCAATTTCCGTGGTGGCCTGCACCTTTACGCTTCCGTGGCCGGTTTCAAAGTATTCGTAAATGCCTTTGGTGCCGCGGATGATGGCGCCGGTCGGAAAGTCGGGCCCCTTGATGATTTTCATCATATCCTTGGTGGAAATATCGGGGTTTTGGATGTAGGCGATGATGCCGTCGCACACTTCGCCCAGGTTATGGGTCGGAATATTGGTGGCCATACCTACCGCGATACCGGACGAACCGTTGACGAGCAGCGCGGGCAGTTTGGCCGGCAGCACGGAGGGTTCGGTTAAGGAGCCGTCGTAGTTGGGAATCATTTTGACGGTGTCTTTGTCCAAATCGCCCAGCATTTCTTCGGAAATACGCTGCAGGCGGCACTCGGTGTAACGCATGGCGGCGGCGGAGTCTCCGTCAATGGAACCGAAGTTGCCCTGGCCGTCAATTAACGGTTTTCTGAGGGAAAAATCCTGCACCATACGCACGAGCGTATCGTATACGGCGGTGTCGCCGTGCGGGTGGTATTTACCCAGCACGTCGCCCACCACACGGGCGGATTTTTTGTAGGCTTTGTTATATTTCAAGCCCATTTCGTTCATGGAATACAACACGCGGCGGTGTACGGGTTTTAAGCCGTCGCGCACGTCGGGCAGGGCGCGCCCGACGATAACGCTCATCGCGTAGTCAATGTAATACGAACGCATTTCTCCCGCGATGTCGCGCTGTTGGATATTGCCGAACAAGTCCACGTTGGCGTTTTGGGCTTGGGGCTGGTTGTTCATTTCTTCGCTCATTAAAAATATCTCCTGATACGGATAAATCGTTTCCGCGCCGGGGTTGGTTAAACGCCCCGGGCGCGGTGGGTTAAATGTCCAAGTTCTTTACTTCCAGGGCGTGGGACTGGATGAAGTCGCGGCGCGGTTCCACGCGGTCGCCCATCAGCATGGTAAACGCCTGCTCGGTATCGGCCGCGTCGTTGATTTTTACCTGGATAAGTTTGCGTTTGGCCGGATCCATCGTGGTTTCCCACAGCTGTTCGGGGTTCATTTCACCGAGACCTTTGTAGCGCTGGATGCTCGCGCCCGCGGAAGCGGCTTCTTTTACCGCCTGCAAGAGTTCCGCCAGGCTGTACACCAGTTCATCCGTTTTGCCGTTGTTTACTTTAAACAGCGGGTTAATGCGGTCCTTTTCACTTTGGATGACGGGATACTGCGCGAAGGTAAAGCCGAAAGCTTCCATCTTCTTTTCATCAGCCAGCAGTTTGCCGAATTCAAACAGGCTCTGGTGTTCGGGAATCAGGCTGTCGTTGCTGACGGCGGACACGTCCACGCCGTCGGCCGCGAGTTCTTCGCGTTTTTCCTGCATATACTGGTCTTCGTACTCGCGGTATTCCTGTTCCGCATAGAAGTAGCGGAACCCGCCGCTTTTGAGCGGAATGCGGTATACCGGCACTTTGCCTTCGGACAGGAACGCCATAAAATCGGCCAGCGTAATATTCTTAATTTCCAGCTTGCCCAAAATGTCTTCCACGTCGCGCAGAATTTTAAGCAGGTCTTTTAACTGCTCCGCGTTCAGGGCTTCGTTTTTCTTGACGTCGGTTACCGTAACGGTGGCCAGGCCTTCTCTCATCAGCCACTGCTGCATTTGGTCTTCCGTCTGCAAATACTGTTCCATTTTGCCTTTTTTCACTTTATAAAGCGGCGGCTGCGCCAAATAAATGTGTCCACCGTCAATCAACGGTTTCAACTGGCGGTAGAAGAACGTTAAAAGCAGGGTGGAAATGTGCTGTCCGTCCACGTCGGCATCAGCCATCAGGATGATTTTGTGGTAGCGGAGTTTGGAAATATCAAAACCGCCGTCCCCTTCGCCGACCCCGGTGCCCACCGCGGCAATCAGGTCGCGCACGGTGTCGCTGGACAGAATTTTCACCAGCGGGGCTTTTTCCACGTTTAAAATTTTACCGCGCAGCGGCAAAATAGCCTGGAACACGCGGTCGCGCCCCTGTTTGGCCGAACCGCCGGCCGAGTCGCCTTCTACGAGGAAAAGCTCGCACTTGGCCGAATCGCGTTCCTGGCAGTCCGCCAGTTTGCCGGGCAGTCCCCCCCCTTCTAGCGCGCCTTTGCGGCGGGTTAAATCGCGCGCTTTGCGGGCGGCTTCGCGGGCCACGGCGGCGCCGACGCATTTTTCGCAGATGGCGCGGGCCGTTTTGGGGTTTTCTTCAAAAAAGGTGGACAGCGTTTCGCCCACCACGGAGCGCACGATGCCTTCCACTTCCGAGTTGCCGAGTTTGGTTTTGGTCTGGCCTTCAAACTGCGGGTGCGGAATTTTGACGGACAAGACGGCGGTTAAACCTTCTTTGATATCGTCGCCGCCCACGGAAATGTCTTTGTGTTTGGAAAGATTGTTGTTCTTGATGTATTCGTTGATGATACGCGTTAAAGAGCTTCTGAAACCGCTTAAATGCGTACCGCCTTCAATCGTGTGGATGTTGTTGACGAACGAAAACACGTTTTCGGAATAGCTTTCGTTGTACTGGATGGCAAACGAAATATAATTATCCCCCACTTCCTTGGTCAGGTAAATGGGTTCCGGATTAATGACGGTTTTGTTCGTGTTTAAATACTTTACAAACTGCGCGATGCCGCCTTCAAAGTGGAAGGTAACGGTTTGATTGTCTTCTTTGCGCTCGTCGGTGTAAATAATTTTTACGCCCGCGTTTAAAAACGCGAGTTCGCGCAGGCGGTTGCCGATGGTTTCATACGAAAAAGCCAGCTCGCCGAAAATTTCTTTATCGGCGTGGAAGGTTACTTTCGTACCGTGTTCATTCGTATCGCCTACGATTTTTACGGCTTCTTCGGGTTTGCCGCGGTGGTAGCACTGATAATAGACGTGGCCGTCTTTTCTGACTTCCACTTCCATCGTTTCGGAAAGCGCGTTGACGCAGGATACGCCCACGCCGTGCAGACCGCCGGACACTTTATAGGCGCCGCTGTCAAACTTACCGCCGGCGTGCAGTACGGTCATCACGACTTCCAGGGCGGATTTATTGCGAAGTTTGGGGTCCTTGGCGTTTTTCATCGGGTCCACGGGAATACCGCGGCCGTCGTCCTGGATGGAGCAGGTCATATCGTCTTTAATCGTAACGGTAATGGTGGTGGCGCCGCCGGCCAAAATTTCGTCCACGGAGTTATCCACCACTTCATACACCAGGTGGTGCAGGCCGGGAAGCCCGGTGGAGCCAATGTACATGGCCGGGCGTTTGCGGACCGCTTCCAACCCTTCTAAAACGGTAATTTTGGAAGAATCGTAATCCTTCTCTTTCTGTTCGTCAGTCATTCAAAACTCCTTAGTGAAAATACTTCAAAAAATGCAAAACTACTGAATTTCTATTTTGCCAATCCACGGCTCGTCAAAATGTTTATTAAGTTCCGTAATCAGCTGGCGGCGGCGCGCGATCAGTTCGTTCCGCGCCACCGAAATTTTTACCTGCACGTAAAGCGTATCTTCTTTAACGGCCTTGAGCACCCAAAACCGGTTTTTGTTTCCCACCAGCTGATTCCAGACGTAGTCCAAAATCATCAGGCGGTTCAGCCGTCGGTTCAGCGGATTATAACTGCGGTCCAATTCCTGGCTGGAGCGCCATTCTTTTCTGGGTTTTTGGCCAAACTTCATTACGCTCTCACGGGCATAATGACGTACTTGAACGTCGCGTCGCCCACGGGCTCAATCAGCACCGGCTGAGACGCGTTGATAAACGAGAAAGACACTTTCTCCGCAGAAATGTTTTTCAGTACGTCAATAATATATTGCGGGTTGAAGGCCGCGTCAAACGCTTCCTGCGTGTATTCCACGGGCAGTTCGTCGGTAAATTCCATATTCTGCGAATTGGAAGAAACCGTCAACGCGTTGTTTTCCAGTTTGTATTTGACCACGCTTCCAAACTCGCCGGCGCACAAAGCGGCGCGGCGGGTGGAGGCCAAAAGTTCTTTGTCAAACACCTCAAACGAAATGTTTTTCTTCGTCGGAATTACCTGGTTATAGTTCGGGAAGTTGCCTTCAATCAAGCGGGAAATAAACGTGGTTTCGTTCATCATAAAGCTGACCTGGTTGGACGAAACGTTTACTTCAATTTTGCTGTCTTTGCCGGGTTTGGCGATGCCGATATAGCGGCAGACTTCGTTTAAAATTTTGGTCGGGATGATGATTTTAAATTCTTTGCTTCCCGGCAGCGCCGCGTGCGTGGCCACGGCCAGGCGTCCGCCGTCGGTGGCGACGATTTCAAACTTGTCCGCGGTATTGTTCCACAGCAAACCGTTTAAAATATAGCGGGTTTCCTGCGTGGAGGCGGAAAACGCGGTGCGTTCAATCATCTGCTGCAGCTCCAGCGGATCCAGGGACACGCTGTTGGCGCGTTCCACTTCGGGGATGGCGGGATATTCCGACTTGGGGGTTCCAATCACCCAAAATTTGCTTTTGCCGGATTTGATATGAAATTTGTTGTTTTCGTCGCTGTAGAGATTGATTTCTTTATCATCGGGAAGGTTTTTGATGATGTCGGAAAATTCTTTTATCGGGACGGTGATGCTGCCTTCTTCTTCCACTTCGGCGTTGACGTAGTGGACGGTGGCCATTTCCATATCGGTGCGGACGAGTTTTAACTTATTGCCGTGCGCCTCCATCAGGAAGTTGTGCAGGATGGGCAGCGTGGTCCGGGACGATACGCCCGCGGACACAATCTGTATGCCTTCCAAAAAGGTTGCTTTAGTAATATTTATTTTCATATCTTAATCCCTATTAATATGTCCTGTTTATGGTGTGGATAGTGTGATTTGCCCTATACAGGCCGCAGGCCTTGGCTGTGCATAACCTGCTTGTTTTGTCCACATCATCCACCGCCAAAAATGTTACCCGCCGTTTTGGGGTTTTATAAACTGCTTATCCACCGTTTTTTACTTTTTATCCACAGCCTTAATATCCAGGATAACCTGGTTGATTTCGGCCGCAAAGAACGGGTCCGCCGCCACTTTTTCTTTTACTACGTCGCGCGCGTGCACGACGGTGCTGTGGTCGCGGTTGAATTCCCGCCCGATTTCCGGCAAAGACAGGTCCGTCAGTTCCGTGGCCAGAAACATCGCTATCTGGCGCGGCCACGCGATGGACTGCGTTTTGCGCTTGGAATTAAAATCTTCCATCTTAATGTTAAAATGTTTGCCGACTACTTTTTTGATGGAATTTACGTTAATGGATAAATCGGTTTCGCTCACCAGAATATCGGCCAGCAGCTCTTTGGCGATGGCGATGGTGGGCGTTACGCCGTGCATTCCGCAGTAGGCCACCAAACGGAACAGGGAGCCTTCCAGCTCGCGGATATTGGTTTGTATGCCTTCGGCGATAAAAGAGAGTACGTCGTCGCCGATGTCAAAATTGATGGATTCGCGTTTTTGGCGCAGAATCGCGATGCGGGTTTCCAGGCTGGGCCGCTTGACTTCGGCGATAATGCCGGACAGCAGACGCGAGGAAAGACGTTCGTCCAAATCCAGCTGCTGCGGCGTGCGGTCCGAAGACAGCACAATCTGTTTGCGGCTTTCAAAAAGGGCGTTAAACGTGTAGAAAAATTCCACTTCGCTGGCGGCTTTGCCGGCCACGAATTGAATGTCGTCCATTAAAAAGCAGTCCAGCGAACGGTATTTTTTGCGGAAGCTTTCGGACGATTTATTTTGCAGCGCTTCAATGTATTCGCTGACAAATTCCTCGCCGGACATATACAATACTTTGGCGTTGGGATTGTCTTTTAAAATTTGGTTTCCGATGGCGTGAAGCAAGTGGGTTTTGCCCAGGCCCGGAGAAGAATAAATCACCAGCGGGTTGTTTTCGCGGTTGCCCAGTTTGTGCACCACGGCTTCGGCGGCTTTGTAGGCGAAGCGGTTGGACGGCGATTCAATAAAATTCGCAAACGTGTACGAAGAATTCAAACGCGACGGAAACGGATTCTTTTTTATCGCGGGGGCGGCGGGAACCGGGCGCGCGGGGATAACGTCCTGCGCGGAGCTGACCGCCGGGGCGGGCTCCTGCGCGGCAACGTCGTACACGACGGAGATTTCCGCTCCCAAATGTTTTAAAAAAGCGTCCGTAATAATATGCTGGTACCGCTCGCGGATGGTTTTGCCCCAGAACTGGTTGGGCAGCGAAATGGTCAGGACGGTGCCCTCGTACGAAAAGCGTGCGGGGCGCAGCCACATATCATATGTATCTTTTCCTATAATATTTTCAATGTCCTGAAAAATGGGAACCAGCAGGGGATAAGCTTGTAAATTGTCCACAATAATGCCGCCATATAAAGATAAGGATTTCTTTAATATTACCACTTATTCAGCCCCAGGTCAATGGATTAAAATGCAAAAATGGCGTTTAAACCAATTAAAACGCGTAATTTAACGGTTTTGAATTTTTTGGCTACCCTAACCCCAAAAAACCGTTTAATCCTTTAAAAACTCAGTTTTTACGAAACAAACCTGCTTTTGCAAAGTTATCCACAGTTTTTAAAAACTAGTTACTTTTTAGGCTTGTACAAGGGGGGATGCGAACATATAATAAAAGAACCTGGAGGGGAAAATATTATATACTATATTAATAGGAATAATTATTAATAAGGAAAATACTATGGGAAGAGATAAAATTACCATGAACGGTTTACCGGCCAAAGTGGCGGGGAAAGACCTTAAAACAGGGGACTGGGCGCCCGATTTTATGCTTACGGGCAATGCGCTGGAAACGGTCAAAAAGACGGATTTTGACGGCAAAGTGCTGGTCATCTCCTGTGTGCCTTCTCTGGATACGCCGGTGTGCAGCCTGGAAACGCGCCGCTTTAATAGGGAAGCGGACAAGCTGCCGGAAGGCGTTATCGTGCTGACCGTCAGCCGCGACCTGCCTTTTGCACAGACCCGCTGGTGTGCGGCCAACGGCGTAAAAAAAGTGATGACCGCATCCGATTACCGCGATTACGGCTTTGCGCGCGACTATGGCGTTTTGCTGGAAGATTTGGGTTTGCTGACGCGCGCCGTGTTTGTGGTGGATAAAGAAGGTATAATAAAATATATCCAGTTCGTGCCGGAAGTAACGCAGGAGCCGGATTACGAAGAAGTATTAAACGAAGTAAAAAAATTGTTATAAACGGGGGGAGTATTGTATGACGAAAGTAAACGAAATTTATAAATGCGCCGTTTGCGGCAACATAGTGGAAGTGGTGCACGCAGGCGCGGGAGAACTGGTGTGCTGCGGCGAACCCATGAAACTGCAAGTGCCCGGAACTACCGACGGAGCGGCCGAAAAACATGTGCCCGTGATTGAAAAAATTGAAGGCGGCTACCGCGTTAAAGTGGGCAGTGTGGCGCACCCGATGATTGATGTGCATTATATTGAATGGGTGGAACTGATTTGCGAAAAATGCGGCAAAGTGCAGCGCAAGTATTTAAAACCCGGCGACGCGCCCGAAGCCGAATTTGAAAGCAAGTCGGACAAAGTGCTCGCGCGCGAGTATTGCAACCTGCACGGTTTGTGGCAGAAAGAAAATTAATTTTGTGCGCCCTCTTCTAGCAGGGGAGGGCGCTTATTTAACTCCAGGAGATCCTTCTTATGATGGAAGCCGTAAAAATTTCGGAACATGTATATTGGGTGGGCGCGATTGATTGGAACATTCGCGATTTCCACGGGTATTCCACCAAGCGCGGTACGACGTACAACGCGTATTTGGTGATGGGGGAAAAACCCACGCTTATTGATACCGTCAAAAAAGAATTCTACGGGGAAATGATGGAACGCATCCAAAGCGTAATTGACCCCAAGAAAATTAAAATTATTATTTCCAACCATTCGGAAATGGACCATTCGGGCGCTCTTCCGCAGACGGTCAATCTCATCCAGCCCGAAGAAGTGTACGTTTCGGATATGGGCTTTAAAGACATTACCGCCCAGTTCCACTGCGATTTAAAATTAAAAACCGTTAAAACCGGCGACCGCATTGACGTGGGGGGAGACACCATCTCTTTCGTGGAAGCGCGTATGCTGCACTGGCCGGACAGTATGTTTTCGTATCTGGAAAAAGAAAATATCCTGTTTACCAACGACGTATTCGGCATGCACTACGCCACCGGCAAATTGTTTGACGACGAAAACGAAGAACGTCTGTGGATGTACGAAGCCGAAAAGTATTACGCCAACATCGTGCTTCCGTATTCCGACATTGTGCTCCGCTTCCTGGCACAGGTGCAGAAGATGGGGCTTTCGCCCCGGATGATTGCGCCGGACCACGGTTTTGTGTGGCGCAAGGATCCGTCTAAAATTGTCAATTTGTACGCCAAGTGGGCGGCGCAGGCCCCGAAGAACAAAGCGATCGTCGTCTACGATACGATGTGGGGCAGCACCGAAAAAATGGCCAATTATATTACCGAAGGCCTGCGCGAAGGCGGTACGGAAGTAAAACAGCTTTCCATGCACAGCAATCACAGAAGCGACGTGGCGACCGAACTGTTGGATGCAAGCGCTCTTTTGATTGGCTCGCCGGTGCTTAACAGCCAGATTTTCCCGGCTATGGCCGACGTGCTGTGCTATTTAAAAGGCCTTCGCAAAAAAGGGCTGGTCGGCGCGGCGTTCGGCTCGTACGGCTGGAACGGCGCTCCGGTGGACGAGCTGACCAAAATGTTGGAAAGCATGAACGTGGAAATTGCCGCTCCGGCGATTAAGTCTCCGTTCGTGCCCGACGAAAAAATCAAGCTGGCCTGTAAAGAACTAGGCCTCGCCGTCAGTAAAAAACTGGCGGAAAAAGTAAAATAACGGGGAGCGGCTATGGCGGTAAAAGACATTAACGAAGGGCTGAATTACATCACTTACGGGCTCTATATCGTTACTTCCGTAGACGGAGAAAAGAAAAACGGAATGATTGTAAACACCGTTTTTCAGGTGACGGCCGAACCCGCGCGGATGGCGATATCCGTTAATAAACAAAGCCTTACGCACGAGATGATTTTAAAAAGCCGCGTATTTGCCGCTATGCCGCTTGAACAAAATACCCCGCTGCCTTTTATCGGCACGTTTGGTTTTCGCACCGGACGCACGTTTGACAAATTCGCCAAAGTGCCGTATAAAACGGGTTTTTTGGGCTGTCCCGTGGTAACGGAGCATACGCTTTCGTATATGGAAGTGGAAGTATGCCAAACCGTAGACGTCGGGACGCATACGCTTTTTATCGGCACGGTGAAGGACGCGGGCGTCGTTCAGCCTCACGGCACGGCGCTGACGTATGCGTACTATCACGATGTAATTAAAGGCAAAACGCCTGCGGGCGCGACGCATATTTAAATTATAAAAAAGAAGGGGAGGTAAACTCTTATGGTAAAGTATATTTGTGAAGTGTGCGGTTATACGTATGATCCCGCTTTGGGAGATCCGGAAAACGGCGTACCGGCCGGAACCAAATGGGAAGATGTGAAAGAAGACTGGGTATGCCCCGTTTGCGGGGTAGGAAAGGACCAGTTCAAGCCTGAAAATTAAATTTTAGGGCGTTTTTGAAAAAAATGCTTAAATTTTAAGTATTTTTTTTACACAAACAAAACGGGCTTCTTTTGGGAAGTCCGTTTTTGTCAGAAGCCGTCAAAAATCCCGGACGCTAAACATTATCCGGGATTACAAAAAAAGAATTAATAACCGTACACATTTTTGCAGGAATAGGCATACGTAAATTTATAATCATATGTACTGTCTATCCACACCACTTGGTGAATGTCGGCCTGGATGAGGGCGCCCAAAAGCGTGTCGGGCGTTTTGGTTTTATGCCAGGGCCAGGGAATAAACCCCAGCACTAAAAACGTACAGGTGGAGCCCATTTTTAAATCTTCGGGGCGGCTGAAGTCGGCCTGCTGGGCATCCAGGCGGATATTGTATTGGGTGGTGCCGTATAATCCGCAGCCGGCTAAAAAAATGCAGGCGCAGGCGGCTAATGATAATTTTTTCATAAGTATTCTCTAGTTTAAACATACCATTTTAAGACCTCTCCGGCAAGGACGCAAACTTGCTATAATGAAGAATATGAAGATTTTATACATCATCACTTCTACCGACGTAGGCGGCGCCGAAAAAGCGCTGGCGGAACTGGCCGCTTTTACGGCTAAAGAGCATACGGTAAAAGTTCTTTCGCTTAAACCGCTGGGCCCGGTGGCCCGGGAATTGCAGGCGGCGGGGGTGGAGGTGGCGTCTTTAAATATGCAGTGGTATTCCCAAACGCGCATTATTCAAAAACTCTCGGCCGCGGTAGAAGCCTTCCGGCCGGATATCGTGCATGCCATGTTGTACCGGGGGATTGAATATGCCCGTACAGCCTGCGCCGGAAAGGGCATAAAACTGATTACCACACCTCATTTTGATTTATCCAAAAAGAACTTTGCCCTGCGCTGGGCCGACCGTTTGCTGAAAGATTTGGATACCTTAACGGTGGCCGAATCCTTTTCCACCGCGCGGTATTTGGTGGAAAAACAAAAATACCAAAAGAATAAAGTCTATTTGCTTCCCAACGGGGCGGATGAAAAAGCTTTTTATCCCGATGCTTCCGCGCGGGCCGCTATGCGGAAAAAGTACGGCTATACGCCGGACAATACGGTATTTATCAGCGTAGCGCGCCTGGCCCCGGTAAAAGACCCGCTGATCTTATTACAGGCTTTTCGCAACGTACTGCGTTCCTTTCCGTTTACCCGGCTGGTATATGTGGGCGATGGCGCGGAACGGGAAAAACTGGAAGCGTTTATCCGCCAAAATAAGCTGGAACAAACCGTATTGCTGGCAGGGGAACAAACGAATATCAACGACTGGCTGAATATGGCGGATGTATTTGTACTGCCTTCGGTGGAGGAATCCCTGCCCCTTGCCTTGTTGGAGGCGTTGCGTGTGGGGCTGCCGTGTGTGGTCAGCGATGCGGGAGATATGCCGCTGTGGGTAGAACACGGAAAGAACGGTTTTGTATTTAAAAAGGGAGATTTAACACTGCTCAGCTGTTTAATGGCGGAGCTGGCGGACAGCCCGGAACGGCGTGCCGAAATGGGGCGGTATTCCCTGACTTTAGCCAAAAGGATGACAGATACATCCAAGCAATATCAAAGTATTTATCAACAACTTATAAACAATAGTTTTCACGTGAAAACTGCTTAATTAGGAGCCCGTATGGAACAACGTCTTTTCCTCGTAGCCTGTATTATGTATGCGTTCAGTTTAGGGACGCGCTTTCTAAAGAAAAAAGGCAAGTTATCCACACCCAAAACTTTTGGGGGATGGCATGCTTCTTTCCTGTTTATTATATTAGGCTGTGCCGCATATGTGCTGGCATTTGTAATGGGGGGCGGAACCGGGGAGCCTATTGGCACAGGAAAAATTGTGCTGGGTGCCGTGATTGCGCTGGTATGTGCCGTATATGGTTATTATAAGGCGCGTAAAGCGGAACCTAAAAAGCAGGAACAGATGATGAAGGCGGATCTGGAATGGAGCAATACCGTATATTTTGCGGGCTTTGTGTCTTCGTTTGTTATGTTCTTTTTTATCCAGGCTTTTAAAATTCCTTCTGCGTCTATGCGTTATACGCTGGTGGAAGGGGACCATCTTTTTGTCAATAAGGCGGCCTACGGCTTCCGTATTCCATTTACAAATATCCGCTTTGGCGAGTTTGAAGAGATTAAACCCGGGGATATTATTGTATTTCGCTTTCCGGCTAAGGACCGCAAACAGCAGAACTGCGGCGGCAGTCAATACGGGAAGGATTTTGTTAAACGCGTGATTGCTATGCCTGGGGATATGGTGCGGGTTATAAACGGACGTCCCTGGGTAAACGGGAAAGAACTCCCGCAGCAGCCGTATGAAGTGTATGAAAACGTGGAGCGTACCCCTTATTTTGAAGAAGAAGACCAAGCCCAATACCAGAAAATCTGGCAGGAACATCAACTGGATAATTACCTGGGCTTGTATCTGCGCGATTCGTTTGGCCCGGTAACGGTGCCGGAAGGCACGTATTTTGCCATGGGGGATAACCGCGACAATTCCTGCGACTCCCGCTTCTGGGGCCCCGTGCCGCGCGAAAATATCAAAGGAAAAGCCTGGTTTGTCCACTGGCCGCTAAACCGCATTCGCTGGATTAAATAGTCTGGTTTTCACGTGAAAACCGGAGCCGGCGGGGGAAGCTGTTTTCACGTGAAAACACATTTCCATCCTATTGCTTTTTATACTGAATTAATGTTTAATATAAGTATACTTTTACCGGAGGACTTATGGGAGAAATTGTCGTCGTTGCCAACCAGAAAGGCGGGGTAGGAAAAACCACCACTTCCATCAACCTGTCTTATGCGTTAGCGTGCCTGGACCAAGAAGTTTTACTGGTGGATTTTGACCCGCAGGGAAACGCCGGCTCCGGCCTGGGCGTAACCGTGGCGGACGGCGATAAATCCGTTTATCACTTTCTGACTAAAACGGCTCCGTTTGAGCAAGTGGTTCGCCAGACCTCCAGCGAAATGCTGGATGTACTGCCTGCCTGCAAAGATTTGGCCGGGGCAGAAGTGGAACTGGTAAACGTGCGCGGCCGCGAGAATATGTTAAAAGACGCGCTGGCCCCTTTGCGCGAAATGTACGATTATATTATTATTGATTGTCCTCCTTCTTTAGGGCTTCTTACCTTAAACGCCATGATGGCGGCGGACAGCGTAATTACGCCTGTTCAGTGCGAATACTACGCGATGGAAGGTCTGGCCCATTTTATGAGCACGGTGGCGAAAATCAAACAATTTTTACATCCTGCCTTAAAGATGGACGGCGGCGTGCTGACGATGTACGACGCCCGCATGAATCTTTCCAAACAGGTGTTTGCGGAAGTCAGCCGTTTCTTTGGCGAGCAGGTGTATAAAACGCCGATTCCGCGCAATATCCGCCTGGCGGAAGCGCCGAGCTTCGGCCAGTCCATCTTTGATTACGACCCCGCCTGCCGCGGAGCCAATGCCTATATTCAGCTGGCTATTGAGTTTTTAGGCCGCCGCGGGGCGGATGTAGAGATGTATAAAGATTTTAAAATGACGGGTGATATGCCCTTGAACTACGACTTCGGAGGATAAGATGTCCAGACAGGCTTTAGGAAAAGGCTTAGACGCCTTAATCAAACAAACGCAGGAAGTGATGCAAATGCCGGCCGGAGCGTCCGCCCAGATACAGCAAACGCCCGGAATGAGCGTCACCCGTATTTCCGTGGGCAAAATCGTACCGAACCGTTTTCAGCCGCGCCGCGTATTTGACGAAGAAAAATTACAGGAACTCGCACAGTCCATTAAAGAGCACGGTTTAACCCAGCCGATTGTGGTGGTGTACGACGCGGGCTTGGATAAATACGAAATTGTAGTGGGTGAGCGCCGCTTCCGCGCCACGCAGCTGGCGGGGCTGACGGAGATTGACGCCATTGTCCATAAGCACTTGGGCGACCAGGAAATGTGTGCGCTTGCGCTGATTGAAAATATCCAGCGCGAAGATTTAAACCCGATTGAAACCGCTCTCGGCTACCGCAACCTGATGAGCAAATTCTATATTACGCAGACGGATTTGGCTTCCTATTGCGGCAAATCCAAGGCGGCCATTTCCAATGCGCTTCGCCTGCTGGACCTGGAACCCGAAATCCAGCAAGCCCTGCAGGACGGGACATTATCCGAAGGGCACGGCCGCGCGCTTTTAATGGTAACGGACGCGGCCAAACGCGATATGCTTTTTAAAAAAATGCATAACAGCAAAATGTCCGTCCGCCAGGCAGAAGACGCCGCCCGCGCGCTGATGTTCCCCGCCAAAAAAGCGGAAAAGGGCGCAAAACCCGTGGAAGTGGCTTCTTTTGAAAGTGATTTACAAACTGCGCTCGGAACCAAAGTGGAAGTGAAATACGGTAAAAATATGAAAAAAGGCACTTTGGTGATTCATTACCACTCGCTGGATGAATTGGATAATATCGCCAGCCGCTTAAAAAATAAAATGCTGTAACTTTGGGAAAATTAACTGCCGGCTCCCCGCATATTGTGCGGGGAGCTTTCTTTTTTCACCCTATAAAATTCAAGTAAAATTTATTTAAAAATTATCCTTAAAAAATAAAGATAATTTTTATTTTTACGCGTAACGGGGCTTTTTAACGCCGGGGAATGGGAAAGGACGCCGCCATATGGATTAGAAGGGGGAATAAAAAGCCGAAAAAAGGGCGTCGGACGCGTTTTGCGGCGCCCGGCGGCGGAACCCTGCGCAGCCGGGCAACAATTCGGTAATGGCGCTGGCGAAGGCGTGGGCGCGGTGAACCCCGCGGCGGCGTCATTTGCGTTTACAAATTCCTCACGGAATGCCCCGGGGACGCTGGGGAGTTTCACCGGACGTCTTTAAAAAGTTTTCAAACGGTTCCTTACATGTGGGGGCGTTTAAAAATAAAGTTGCGGACAGCCCGTATTTAAAATAGGGTATATGTGTTCGGGTCGGTATTTTGGCGGGACAGATTTTAAAATAAAAATCCTCCGTTGTAACACGGAGGATTTTTATGGCGTTAAAAACAGCTTTTATACCGTTGCGTCCTGTTCGTAGAATTCGCGGATGGTCTCGCATACGCGGCGCACCTGCTCGTCGGTAATTTCCGGGAACATCGGGATGGACAGGACTTCCTTGGCGGCTTTTTCCGCTTCCGGATAATCTTCGGCTTTAAATCCGCGGTCTTTATAGGCCGGCTGTTTGTAGAGCGGCACGGGGTAGTACACGGCGGAGCCGATGCCGCGTTCTTTTAAGTACGCCTGCAATTCATCGCGTTTTTCCGCGCGGATGGTAAACACATAGTAGGACTGCGCATAACCGGCGGGAGGAGTGGGCGGAAGCACCACGGGCACGCCCGCCAAACCTTCTTCATACAGGGCGGCGGCTTTGCGGCGTTTTTCGGTCCATTCTTCCAGGTGGGGCAGTTTTACGCGCAAAATGGCGGCCTGGATTTCGTCCATACGCAGGGTGGAGCCTTCTAAATCGTATTCATAGGCTTTGCCGTTGGCGCGGCCGCTGTGGCGCAGGGAGCGGCAGCGATCGGCGATTTCGTCGTCGTTGGTGGTCACGCAGCCCGCGTCGCCGCAGGCGCCTAAATTTTTGCTCGGGTAGAAGCTGAAGCAGCCCGCGTCGCCGATGCCGCCCACCATCACGCCGTCGGCCATGGCCAGGTGCGCCTGCGCGCAGTCTTCAATCACTTTCAAGCCGTGTTCGTTGGCCAGGTGCATAATCGCGTCCATATCGGCGGGGTAGCCGTAGAGGTGTACGGGCAGAATGGCTTTGGTTTTTTTGGTGATTTTGCGCTCCACGTCTTTGACGTCCAGGTTATAGGTGCGCGGGTCAATATCGGCACAAACGAATTTGGCGCCCGTGAGGGAAACGGAAGAGGTGGTGGCGATAAACGTAAAAGGCGTAGTAATAACTTCGTCCCCTTCGCCCACGCCGGCGGCGGCCAGCGCAATTTGAATCGCGCTTGCGCCCGACGAGCAGGTGATGCAGTGTTTCACGCCGATCAGCTCGGCGAATTCTTCTTCAAATTTTTCGGTTTGCGGGCCCAGCAGCCAGTGCATGGAATTTAAGGCTTCGGTGGCCGCGGCGTTGATTTCGGTTTTGAGGCTGTCGTGCTGTTCTTTCAGGTTGAACAGCGGTATGGGTTTTATGTCGTCCGTCATAGCGGAATTATTCTCCTGTTTTATTTATACAAGCTGTATATTTCGGGCATTTCTAAAAGCTCTTTGGTAATGTTCTGAAATTCATGGCCGGTAAACGTGGCCACCAGACTGACGTGAAAGCGGTTGTCCTGTTTGGTAATTTCGCTTTTCAGGATGGTAACGTGCTGCGCTTCAATTTGTTTGATGATTTTGTCCACCACGTTCCATTTCGGCTCGCAGGTAAGGTAGAAGGTGTCGTAATGTTTCACGAATTCCACGAGTTTAAGCGTTTTGCGCACGCCCAGCTGTACGACGAGAATCGCCGCCGCCGAAAGCGCCGCCCACAAATACTGGCCGTATCCCACGGCCATGCCGATGGCGGCCACCAGCCACACGCCGGCGGCGGTGGTGAGGCCGGAAATTTTGTTTCCGTCGCGCAGAATGGACCCCGCGCCGATAAAGCCCACGCCGGTAACGATTTGCGCCGCAATGCGGCCCGGGTCTCCGCCCTGGCCGTACATAAATTCCGACAGTGCGGTAAACAGCATCGCCCCCAAACAAATCAAACAGTTGGTGGCAAATCCGGCGGGCTTGTCGTGGTACTGGCGTTCCATGCCCAGCACCCCGCCCAGCACGAGCGATAAGAAAATCTTAATAAAGATGTCGTCCATACTCTTATAATACAATAGACAGAACGATAAAGTAAACCACCATCATCACAAGTCCCACCGGCAGCGCTTCGCGCGCCCATTCGCGGCTTTTAATGCCCAGCTTGGACGCGCAGATGATGTTGGGGATGTTTCCCGGAATGAGCAGTCCGCCCGCCAAAATAAGCGACGCGAGCAAAAACACCAGCGTTTCTTTCGGGAGGGAGGGCATAATTTCAATGCTGGCCAGGGTGGCGTTGTCCAATACGGCGGACAGCGAGTTAATCCAGTACAGCGCGTATTTGGATAAATGCGTAATCGTGCGCACGGCCAGCGGTTTTAAACCGTCGCCCAGCAGGATGAGGGCGGCTACGAACATATACACTTTTCCGGCGCGGATAAAAATTTGTTTGTACGGCTCGGCTTCGCTTTTACCCGTCGGTTCGGAAGTGATGTTTTTCTTACCCATGCGCGCGGCCAGCGCGGCAAACAGCACCAGCGCGGGCAGAATCCACACGCCCATTAAACGCAGGAGGAAAAAGAAATCGGCGTTGTACGGGTCGCCTTTTAGTTTGGCCACGACGATGGTGGAAAGCGGCTCGCCGATGGGCGTTAAAATGGCGCCGAAGCCGATGGCAAAACACGCATATACCGCCAGGCGCGTTTTTTCGCGGGCGGAAATATCCAGCAGTTTAATAATTTCCGCCGTAATCAGCGCGGCGATGATGGCCGTCAGCATGCTTGAAAAAAGCCCGATGATAAAGACGGTAAGGAACAAAAGGGTTTTGGGGCCGGTTTTTACTTCCACGGCGTGCACCATATGCGCGATTAAATGCCCAAAGCGTTTAAACAGCACGCCCAGCACGAGTACGGCCGCCGTGATGGCGACGGGCTCTTTTAACGCTTCGGCCACCAGGTGTCCGCTCCACGCGGAGGAAACGGTCACGGCCGCCAGGCCGCAGACAAGAAGGAAAATTTCAAGCTCTTCCTCCACTTTGTGCACCAGAAACGGCAGCGTCAGCGCGGCGAGTACAATCAGTGAAAGTAACGTCATCACCAGGACGGAAATATTTTGTTCCATATAGTTATTGAATCCTTTTTTTGCTTGTGCGCCAAGCGGTTTTTGAGGTTATAAAAAAACCCGCCGCCTCAAACGGGGCGGTGGGTTTTAAAAATGTCCGTGCGTTAAAAGCGGCAGCCGATTTTAAGCATCACCGTCATATAATGATAACGGCTTTTGCCGAACGCGTCTTTAAAATCGCTGTTGGCTTCAATTAAGTAGTAGCGGCCTTCCACGCCGAAGATGACGGTTTCGTCAATGTCAAATTCCAGCCCCAAGCCCAGCATTTGCGCCAGGTCGGTGCTGTCGGTGGTAAGGTGGGAGCCGTCGTCCATTTTCTGGCGGGCGAACATATGGCCCACGCCGATACCGAAAGGCACATACAGGCGGGTGGCCTGGGACGGGAAAAAGTTCACGCGGCCCGTTACGAGCCCGGTGGCGATGCCGGTGCGGTAATAGGATTCCTGACCGCCGGAGATAAAGGTGTCGCCGTCGCCCAGCTGCGCGTAGTTTCCGTCCACGCCCAGCGAGAACACCGGAAAAATGTTGCGGGTAAAACCGATGCCGGCCGTCCAGCCCGTTCCGCCCAGGTCAATTTCCTGTCCGTGGTGGGACCAGCTGTCCTGCGGCAAGACCATCCCGCCGTAAAATTCAATGCGGGTGGTGTTTTTGCGAAGACCGTATTCCTGCAATCCGTAGTAATCCTGCGCAGCGGCGGGGACGGAGAGGAACAGTGCGCACAGCAGAAGTAATTTTTTCATAAAGCTCCTTATGATACTGCAAGATATTTATATTGTAAAAATTTTATAATCCTTTGACAATACGAAGTTCCCGCTGCGGGTTTTGGAAAACGCCGGACATATTATCCGCCACCACGCGGTCCCACTCGCCCCGGGCGCGCAGGATTTGTTCGGCAATGTCGCGCACGGCGGCGTCCCCTCCGTGGCGGGGGGAAGTGTATACGGCCAGTTTTTTGGCCTCGGGCACGCTGTTGGCCACCGCCAGCGGCAGCCCGACGCGGGCGAGCAGGCCCAGGTCAATCAAATCGTCGCCGATAAAGGCGGTTTCTTCGGGCCGGATGCCGTATTCTTTTTGTAAAAACTCCAGCGCGCGGTGTTTGACGGACGTATTGTAAAACAGATAGCTCATCCCCAGCGCCTTGGCCCAAAATTCCAGCGTGTTGCTGGCGCCTTTGGACACAATGCCCGTCTGCACGCCGCAGTAAGTTAAAAACATCAGCCCCATGCCGTCTAAGGATTCAAAATGTTTCACTTCGCGCGCCGTACCCCGGGCGTCGGTAAAAAAGCTCAGCTTGCCGTCGGTCATTACGCCGTCAACGTCCGTCAGCAGCAGCTTGATTTTTTTGGCTTTTTCGGTAAAAAGCGGATTATCGGGTGTCATATTGTATTTATTATACCTTTATTTCCGGGTGCCTAAAAATTATATAATTATCATATGAAGAAATTTATAAGTCTGGCGCTTTTATGCTGCCTGTTTGCGTGGGGATGCACGCCTAAAACGGTTATCAGCAAGTCGTATGACTTTGACCAAATGGACCGCATCGGCGTGATGGCTTTTTCCAACACCTGGCCCGCTATGCAGGGGGTGGAGAACCTGTTCGCCAAGTATTTAATCAACGCCGGATTTAAAGTGGTGGAGCGCGCCCAGCTGGAAAGCGTGCTTAAAGAACACAATATTTCGGTGTCGGGCTATTTATCGCCCGAGACGACGCGCGAAATCGGCCGGATTTTGGGCGTGGACGTACTGCTCATCGGCGAGGTGAGCTCCTATACGCCCGCGCGCACCGAGCTGACGATGACCGCCACCCGCCGCAGCGAAGCGCGTCCCGTATATACGCAGGACGTTATGCAGCTGCCGGACGGTACGTATGTGGGGTACACCCGCAATGTGGGCACGCAGTATTCCCATTCTACGGACGTACGCCCCACCGAATACACCATCAACGCCCGCGTGGGTATTATCGCCAAACTGGTGGATGTGGAAACGGCTGAGATTGTGTGGATTGGTTCGTCGGACGAATCAAGCTCCAGCGCGCTGGACGCGGCCGATTACATCGCCCGCGGCCTGGTTAAAAGTTTTACCAAAGAACTGGCCAAACGCCGGGAAGAAAAATGACCGCCAAACGCCGCTCGTTTGCCGAGCAGTCTGCCGCTGTTTTGTTTAAAGCGTTTTTTGTGTCTGTAAAAACGCTGTTTGTTTTGCTGGCTTTAACGGTGGGCGCGCTGGTGGCGGGGCAAACCTCCGTGGCGCCCGTAAGCGCGCGGCTGCTGACGTCTTACGCCGTAGAATACGCCGTGGCTACTTTTAAGCCCTACCGCCACTGGTTTCCCGAGCCGTACTTAATTGATTTAGAAAATAAATAACAGAGGTTTTTATGTTAGACATTAAATACATCGTTGCAAATCCCGAGGAAGTCAAAAAACGCTTATCCTTAAGAAAACCCGAACTGGCCGCCCAAGTGGACGACGTTCTTCAAAAATACTCCGCTTACAAAACCGTGCTCGCCCGCGTGGAAGAGCTGCGCGCCAAACGCAACGAGATGTCTAAATCCATCGGCAAAATTAAAAAAGAACAGGGCGACGAAGCCGCCAAAGAAGCCATGGCCGAAGTGGGCAAGTTAAAAGAAGAAATGGGCGCCAAAGAAGCCGAACTGGAACCGCTTAAAAAAGAAATTGACGGCCTTCTGCTCTCCATCCCCAATATGCCCAACGAAAATATTCCGGTAGGCGCGTCGGATGCGGACAACCCGGAATACCTGCCGTGCACCATCCCGCTTCCTAAATTTGATTTTAAACCGCTGGACCACCAGTCCGTGGGCGAAAAGCTCGGCATTTTGGATTTTGAAGCCGCCGCCGCGCTGTCCGGCAGCCGCTTTGCCTTGTTTAAAGGCGACGGCGCCCGCCTGGAGCGCGCGATTATTTCGTTTATGCTGGATATGCACGCGAAAAAAGGCTATACCGAAATTATGCCGCCCGTTATCGTCAACGAAGAGATTTTGGTCGGCACCGGCCAGCTGCCCAAATTCCGCGAAGATATGTACGAACTCACGGGCGAACCCAAACAGTTTTTAATTTCCACCGCCGAAATCCCGCTGACCAATTTAAACCGCATCCGCGTCGTGCCGGAGGCGGAACTGCCCGTAAAGCTTACGGCCTATTCGCCGTGCTTTCGCAAAGAATCGGGCACCTACGGCAAGGACACGCGCGGGTTAATCCGCAACCATCAGTTTGACAAAGTGGAACTGGTGATGCTTTCCAAGCCCGAACATTCCTATCAAATGCTGGAGATTATGGTGTCCGACGCGCAGGAAATTTTAAAAGAGCTCGGCCTTCCCTATCACGTGGTGGAGCTGTGCAGCGGGGACATTGGTTTCTCGTCCGCCAAAACGTACGACATTGAAGTCTGGATGCCCAGCGAAAACCGCTTCCGCGAAATTTCTTCTTGCTCCAACTGCCTGGACTTCCAGGCGCGCCGCATGGGCCTGCGCTACAAAAACGTCCAGGGCAAGCAGGAGTATGTCCATACGCTTAACGGCAGCGGCCTGGCGGTGGGACGCACCTTTGCCGCCATTTTGGAAAACTTCCAGCAGGCCGACGGTTCCGTCATCATCCCCGAAGCCCTGCGCCCGTATTTCGGCAAAGATAAAATAGAGGCCAAAAAATAATGAAGCGGCTGGTTTGCCTGGCGGCCGCGCTGTGCCTGTTCGTATCCGGCGCGCTGCCTTCCGCGCGTGCGGAAATCACGTTGCCTCCCGACGTAATGGAACACGCCACGGAAGGGATTAACGGCGTGTACAGCCTGGATTTTGACACTGCGCAAAAAAATATTGAACTCGTTTTTCAGGACTATCCCGACCATCCGTTCGCGCATTTCGGCAACGCGATGATTGCCTGGAGCCGTTACGAATACGAGTATGAACTCAGCGACGATGCCCAGCGTAAAGTGTTTGAAAAAATACTGGACGATTCCATCGCCGGCATTAAGCGCTGGATTAAACAAAACCCGGACGACCCCAACGCCTATATGGGCATCGGCGCGCTGTACGGGCTGCGCGCGATGTTCACCATGCGCAACCGCAGCTGGATTACGGCCTATTTTTCGGGACGCAAAGCCATTAAAAATCTGGAAAAATCCCTGGAGCTGGACCCGACGTATTACGACGCGTATTTCGGCCTGGGCATTTACCAGTATTACGCGGGCACTCTCCCTTCCGTCATTAAAATCCTGGCTAAAATCGTAGCCATTAAAGGCAACCCGGACGAAGGCGTGGCGCAGCTGAATCTGGCGCGCGAAAAAGCGCATTTTACGGCCGACAGTTCCAAACTGATTTTAATTGAAGTCCAAAACACGCGCGGCGGCAAGTATTACAATCCCGCCAAGTCGCTGGAATACATCCGCGAGCTGCGCGCAAAATACCCCAAAAATCCGCTGATGCATTACGTGGAAATCATCTGCCTCTACGAAACCGGGCACTACGACGAAGTAACCCGTCAGGCGCAGGCGTTTTTGGAGTTAATCGGAAACGATCCTTTTTATAAAGATATTTATATTTCCCGCGCTTATACCGCTTTGGGCACCGCCCAAATGGCGCAGGGCAATTTTGAAGAAGCCCGCAAACTGTTTGAACAGGGCCAGCAGGCGCTGAAAGGCCAGGAGCCCAGCCGCTGGGGCGTGTGGAACGAAATGCGTCTGGGCCAGGTGTATGATTTGCTGGGCGAGCGCGAGAAAGCCGCGGCGCAGTATAAATACGTCCTTTCTTTTAGGGATAAATGGGGGTTTGACGAGCTGGCCAAATCTCTGCTGAAGTGTCCGTACACTCTGCCGGAAGGCGGAGACGTCGGCCCGCTGCCGCCGCTGTGAGACCGTTTTTGCCGGAAAAAACCGCCCCGTCGGAGCAGGGCGGTTTTTTTGTATATAAAACTTTCTTGCTTTTTGGACGACAGATTGCTATGATTTCTCTATGCAAGAAAACTTGCGTCAAACTACACAAGGAGAGACTGAATGAAAAAATTAGCAGTGTTGGGCGTGCTTCTTAGCATTTTATGCGCCTGGCCTACCGCCGTTAAAGCGGAAGGCATCCAGGCCGGCGATCAGCTGGCCAGCGGTTACCTGGGCTTCGGCGTTCCTCTTCAGGAGTCGGGTATTAAAGATCCTTACGGTACCGAATTGGACTGGGGCGACGTCAGCGCTTCTTACGGTGCGTCTTATCTGTTCTTCCCGTCTGAATACTTTGGTGTCGGTGCGGAAATTTCCGGTAATAACTTTACCGAAGCGGAATATGATGTATATATGCTCGGCCGGCACGGCACGCTTAAAAGCAGCATGAATGTGTATAACTTTATGTTTGCTTTCCGCGCGAACGTCAATCCGCAAAGCCGTGTGCGCTTTTATATTCCTTTCGGGGCCGGTTTAACTTCGGCCAAAGGTAAAGTGAAAGGCGAAGGTTCTTTTAATGATGACATTTCCGCAACGACTTCTTCTTTCGGTTATTTTATTGGTGCGGGCGTAGAAGCTGACTTGGGCGAAAGCAACTGGATGCTCGGCGGCGAAGTGCGCTACAGCGGTTTTAAATTTGACACCAACAAATACTCTGATGACGGCGACGGCTTTGGTAAAAAGAATTACAGCTACCTCTCCTTCCTGGTCAAAGTCGGTTACAAGTTCTAAGCAAGCAGTTATTTGTTTGAAAACCCCGCCCAAAAGGCGGGGTTTTCGTTTAGCCGAAAAAGGTATAGGCGCGGCTGTTTTCCGTGCGCTGTGCGGCGTTTAGGGCCGGTGATGCTAGGGCTGCCGTGTGTTTGCCGCGTGCATAGCCGGACGGAAGCCCGGAAAAAAGCCCGCTCCGGGTACGAAGCCGGAACGGGCAGGAACTAGTGCGGGATAATTTCCCGTAAAAAACCCGCTCGTAAGAGCGGGTTTAAATTATTTCTTCAGCGACAGATACCCCATCAGCCGGTAGATTAACTTGGAAACGTTAAACTCCGTAATGGCGTCGGCCTTGCGCTGGCAGGCTTCTACAACGTCTACAGCCACAATTTTTTTATGCTTGATGACTTCGCGGAACAAGTCCAGCGCTTCATACCACATAAATCCGCCGGGCTGCGGCGTGCCCGTGGCGGGGATGACGGACGGATCAAAACCGTCCACGTCAATGGTAATATACACGGTGTCAGTCAGTTTTTTAAGCACCTGCGGGATGAGTTTTTTAATATCCCGGTGTTCGTGCATTAAAAACGTGGTTACCTTGCCCGCGTTGCAGTATTGTTTTTCTTCGCTGGCTACGCTGCGGATGCCCACCTGCACCACCGGCACCTGACGGGAAGCCGGATACAGCGCACAGGCGTGGCTTTTGGGCGTGCCTTCAAAGGTTTCGCGCAAATCGGCGTGGGCGTCAAAGTGGACGATGTGCAGGTCGGGGTATTTCTTCACCGCAGCCCGCACGGCACCCAGCGTGACCAAATGCTCACCGCCCAGCAGCAGCGG
>ERZ779737.466-NODE-466-length-38076-cov-3.419610_pt1 | contig 38076 bp, 34 predicted proteins | sample MGYA00511889_ERZ779737 | MGnify/ENA primary metagenome ERZ779737 (study PRJEB29588, sample SAMEA2163575) | human gut metagenome | biome: human gut; feature: human-associated habitat; material: faeces | place: Denmark | collected 2008/2010 ... | reverse complement strand
TCGATACTATACCAATATGATACTACCCCGCTTAAATTATCACTAGCAGTGGCACTTACAGTTATCATATCTGATGTTTTATTTGCTGAAATACTATCTACTGTTGGAACTATTTTATCAATCATAATAGGAAATGAAATATTTTCTGATTCATTACCATAATTATCAGTGGCATAAATATTTAATGTTTTATTGATATTATCATCTATGGTAATTTGAACCTTATCTTGATAATAAGGAATTTCTTGCTCAGAATTATATTTTATCTTTATTGAATTAATTCCATTTTCATCGGAGGCACTGATTGCTAAAATTATTGTTTTGTTTGTCCAAGACATATTATTAATATCAAGGGTATTACCTACTTCATCTTTAACTACTAAATTTATTTCTGGTTTTTTTGAATCAGCAACTTGGCAATCATAGTTATGTGGATCTACAGTGCTTTCATCTATAACTTTGGTTACTTTATCTCTTTCTATTCTGACTAATCCTCCTAATTCTTGATTTTCACCTGGTATTTGTAAGGTATCTTTGAAAAAGCCTTTTTCTTTTAAGAATTTTACTGGTATGCAAATATACTCGTTAGCTTCTTCGATACCATCCTTAGAATCGATTTTCCATTTAATATCATTAGCAAATTCATCTGCATATGATAATGCAGCACTTTTAACGTTGCTATAAAAAATCTGTTTACTTTTTTCTAGTGCTTTTTGATTTAAGTTATTTACTGTTGGAATAACTATCAATAGTATTAATCCTATTATTACAATAGTTATTAGAATTTCTACTAGAGTAAAGCCATTTTTCTTTTTCATAATAATCACCTATCTTATAATTATATTGTAACATATTATCAAAAAAAAACAATTATTTTTTTCTAATTGTTTTACTTTCTTCCATCAAGGAGATTATTTTTTTAGCAAGGATTTCATTTTCTTTTTCTAAATCATCTTTATTTACTTTGAATGGCTTGCCAATTACGGCGTTTAAATTTTTACTTCTTTTAACATAATCTCCAGATAATCCAATGGGCACGATATAGGCATCGGTTTCAGCGGCCATTTTTACTGCTCCCATTTTTAGTGGTAATAAAATGGCATCTGTTTTATTTCTTGTACCTTCTGGAAAAATTCCTACTGCTCCGTTATGTTTTAATATAGTTATGGCCTTTTCTAAGGAACCATTATGTTTAACTTGTCTATCTACTGATATGCAACCAGTTATTCTAAAAAACCAAGCAAATTTTGAATCAAAGTATTCTTTTTTGGCCATATAGTGTACTACTCTTTTTGTTCCCATTATTGCTAATAATTGATCGTATACATGTTTATGATTGCAACAAATTACGATAGGACCTGTTTTAGGAATATTTTCTTCTCCTTTAATTTTAGGATTATATATTAATTTAAATAAAGGCATTAGAAAAAATTTGAATATACGATAGCCAACTTCGGTTTCTTCTTTGATATAATTTTTATTTTCTTCTTTGTTAATATATCTTTTTAAATATGAAATAAAGGTTATGAATTGTAAAGATATTGTTATATAAAATAGAACGTTAAATAAAATTCTATTTATTTTAGTAAATAGACTTAAGTACGAATAACTAATTAGTATATAGATAAAAGCCGTTTTAATTTTACCAAAAATATTTACTTTAGTATTATAGTGTTTTCTTTTATTAATAATGCCCGTTATGCTGATTAATGCTTCAAAAATTACTGGTATTATCAATTGATTTTTTACTAGTATTAGTGGTATAAGTAGGCTTGATAAAAATACTTTGTCACAGATAGGATCTATTTCTATACCTAGGTTAGTTACATAATTATATTTTCTTGCAATGTAGCCGTCTAATAAATCAGTTAGAGCAAATAAAATGATAAATATTAGGGCAATTTTTAGATTTCCTGATATGACTAGGGGTATTATTATTATTGGGGATAATAACCTAGATAATGTTAATATATTGGGAATTTGACTATTTCTTGTTTCTTTATTTTTTAGTTTACTATAATTTGTTTTAAATTCTTCTTTATAATACTCACATAACTTCATAATTACACCTCATTATTTTTGCTATTATTTTTTTCTTGTTCTTCTTCTAGAAGTTTTCTATAAGCAACTTTACCTACTAGTGTCGTGGGTAATGTTTTTCTAAATTCATATTCATAAGGTAACGAATATGAAGCAATATTTTTTTCGCAATGTTCTTTGATACTTCTTTTAACACTTATACTCGGTTCTATTCCTTTTTTTAAAATGATGTAGGCTTTTGCTACTTGTACTTTGTATGGATGATCTATGCCTATGACGGTCGATGTTAAGACATCGGGATGAGTGTTTATGATGTTTTCAATATGACTGGGATAAATATTATATCCAGATGAGACGATCATTCTTTTTAATCTTTGTTTGAAATAGACAAAGCCATCTTCGTCCATATAGCCTAAATCACCAGTGTGCAACCAAATTCTACCATCGTCGTGTTTTCTTAGAGCTAGAGCGGTTTCTTTTGGTTCGTTTAGATATCCCATCATCACCGTAGGTCCGCTTACGCAGATTTCCCCTTCTCCCATATAAGGAAGCTCGGTATGGGTGTTTGGGGCGACAATTTTAATATATGTATCAGGGCAAGGAATTCCAACGCTACCTCTTCTTTCACTATCTACTGGGGTCATACAAACACCGGCGGTACATTCTGTTAAACCATATGCGGGTCTTACTTTTGTTTTAGCGTTATGGTCTTTTAAAAACTGATCGATTTGTTCTTTTAGTGCTTGTGACATTGTATCGCCACCACAAATGCAACAGGTTAGAAAAGATAGGTCTTTGTTTTTTAACTTTGGACTGTTGTATAGTCCTTCAAAAATTGTTGGAACACCAGCGATTACGTTTGGATGATACTTAAGCAATAGGGTATCAAATGTTTTGGCTTTGAACGATGGTAACAGAATGGTTCTAGCTCCAACTGCATAGGCGGCGTGGATGGTACATCCTAGACCAAAACCATGAAATATTGGCATTACTGATAATATTGATGTACCTGGTAATAATCTTTTGCAGACGGCTAAATCTTGGAATACTAATGAATTAAAATTCATATTAGATAAAATTATTCCTTTGGGATTGCCAGTAGTTCCCCCACTATATAGTATTACGGCGGGGTCATAAGCACTAATTGGGGTTTTAGTTTTTCCTTTATATAACCTACTTTTATTTAAAAATTCATTCCAGGTTAAATAGGAAAAGTTACATTTAGTTTTTTTTACTTTTATGCCTTTTGTTAGATAATAGGCTATTTTCATCTTAACATCCATGGATGTTGATACTGATACTAAGATAATAGTAGTTAAATTAGTTTTGTTTATAATGCTATTTATTTTGTTTAATACTAGGTCAACAGCAATAATAATATTACTTTTAGCATTATTAATATAAAATTCTATTTCTTTTTCAGATGATAAGGGATGAATCATATTACATATTGCACCTATTTTATTTAAGGCATAGAAACTGATGATTGCTTCTGGGGTATTAGGCATACAGATGGTAACTATATCTCCTTTGCTTACTCCAATACTTTTGAAAGCCTTAGCACAGTTTTCTATTTCTTTTATAAAAGATGCATAACTTTTATTTTTTTTATAATATGAATATGCTGTATACTCTGGATATTTATCCGCGGTATTTTTTATTATGTCATATAAGGAACCCTTAGGATAATTAATGTGTTTTGGGATGTTATTATACATTTTATACCAAGGGGTTTTTACTTTAGTACTGCCAAGTTTAATTTTATCGAAGATACTCATCTAATCTCTTCTTTCTTTTTTATTTCTTTTTCTAATTCTAGATAAGAAATTTTACCTACTTTAGTTTTAGGTAATTCAGTTCTAAATTCATATTCGTACGGCAGTGTATATTTTGCAAGATTTTTTTCACAATGTTCTTTGATACTTTTTTTTATGCTGTGGGAAGGTTTAATTCCTTCTTTTAAAACAATATAGGCTTTTGCCACTTGTACTTTATATGGATGATCTATTCCGATAACGGTAGATGTTTGAACACTAGGATGAGACTCTATTATTTTTTCAATATAGCTAGGATAGATATTGTATCCAGATGAGACGATCATTCTTTTTAATCTTTGTTTAAAATAAACAAAGCCTTCTTCGTCCATGCAACCAATATCGCCGGTATGTAACCATACTTTGCCATCTTCGTGTTTTCTTAATACTTTGGCCGTTTCTTTTGGAGAGTCCAAATACCCCATCATAACTGTTGGCCCATTTATGCATATTTCTCCATCCATATTTCTTGGCAATTCATCGTGAGTTCCAATTTTGACTATTTTATATGTTACATCTGGTAATGGAATACCGATGCTTTCTTCTTTATATTTATTATGTGGTGTTAGGCAACTAGCTCCTACGCATTCGGTTAGTCCATAGCCTTCTCTTACAGTAGCGTTAGAGCCATGTTCTTTAAGAAAGGTGTCAACTTTGTCCTTTAACGGTTTAGAAAGGGTATCACCACCAGAGATAACACATCTTACCGAAGATAGGTCTTTTTTCTTTAACCTATTATTTTTTAATAGAGCTTCAAATAAGGTTGGTACTCCAACAATAAAGTTAGGCTTATATTTTTTTATTATTGAACCAAATTTTTTGGCATTAAAATTGGGAATTAATATTCCTTTCATACCGATATAAAGGATTGTGTGTATGCAGATTCCTAGTCCAAAGCCATGAAATATTGGCATTATCGATAAGACAGAATCTCCTTCTTTGGCTGTAGCACACATTACTTCACACTCGATTGCAAGGGCATTGAAATTTAGATTAGATAATACAATTCCTTTAGGATCACCGGTAGTTCCCCCACTATATAAAATTACTGCTTCTTCATTATAGGCGTTGGGATTTAATAGATCTTTTTCATTGGGGTTACCTAAATGATAGAATTCTTTAAATAATATGGTGTTTTTATTTTTTTTAATTTTATGTTTTCTTCCTGTAAAAAACCAATACAGTGCTGATTTAGTTTTTGTCATCTCATCGTTTGGCGCACTTACTATAACTTTTTTTAAATCAATTTTATCCATAATATTGCACACTTTATCATAGGCAAGGTCGATGGTTAATAGATATTTACTTTTCGCCATTTTTAAGTACATTAGTATTTCATTTTCAGAGGATAATGGATGTATCATATTGGCAGTTGCCCCAATCATATTGACAGCATAAAAGGTAATAATCGCACTAGGGGTATTAGGCATACAGATTGTTACACGATCATTTTTTTCAACACCTATTTTTTTTAAGGCTGAAGAAACTGTTTTTATTTTTTTTATGAATTCTTTATATGTTGCAACGTTGCCAAAATATTCATATGCCAAATTATCTGGGTATTTTGTAGCGGTTTGCTCGATTAGTTCATATATGCTAATTTTAGGATATTCTAAATGGGTGGGAATGTCATCTTGGCTTTTGGATGTTTTTTTGTTAAATATATTTTTTACCATATTTTTAATTTTATATACTAATTTTTTCATATTATTTCTCACAATCTTTAATTAATTTTATTACTTTTTCTCTCAAAATTTCATTTTCTTTTTCTAAATCGCCTTTTACAAAGTATGGTTTAGAAAATGTAATTGTTATACCTTTTTTAAATAAACGATATTTTCCTGTAATGCTAAAGGGGACAATTGCTGAATTTGTTCTTTGGGCCATAACTACTGCTCCGAATTTAAATGGCAGGAGATTTCCATCTTTACTGAATGTACCTTCTGGGAAAATTCCAATGACAGAATCTTTGTTTAGAACATCAATTGCACTATTTAAGGCTTCTTTATCTTTAGTACGTCTATTTACTGGAATAGTGGCCATACTTTTAAAAAACCAGCCTAATTTTGAATGATGTAATTCGTCTTTGGCTAAAAAATGAATTATTCTTTTAGTAGACGATATTAAAAGGGCACAGTCAAAATTGTGGGTGTGATTACCTGCTAAGACCACCCTATTGGAGGATGGAATGTTTTCACTTCCGATAATGGTTGGGCGATATAACAGTTTAAATATCGGCACACCTATAAATCTAACAAAACGGTATAATTTATTTGGCATATTTAATCACCTATTTTTCACATAGTAAACATTATATAATAAAATTATTTTTTTTTCAAGTACTCAAATGTTATAGTGAACCATAGTAGTAGCCTAATCTTGCCTCTTTATTTTTATAATAGAATAATTCGTTTACACTTACTATTTCATAATCCATTTCTTTTAATTTAGGAATTACTTCTCTTACGGCATTTAATGTAGCTGTATATGTATCGTGCATTAAGATTATATCGCCATCTTTTACTTTCGATAGAATTTTATTGGTTATTTTTTTAGAATTATGGTATTTCCAATCTAATGTATCTAATGACCATATTACAAGCGGTAATGGACTTGTTTTTTTTATTTTTCTAGAAACTGTTCCATAACTTGGTCTAAAGAAATATGGATATTTTCCTATTTGGTTATAAATGGCATTTTGTGTATCTTCTATTTCTTTTAGTATTTTTTCTTCATTTAATTTGGTTAGAAGAATATGAGTGTAGGTATGATTACCTATTTCCATATTATTATCGTTTAAATATTTTATGGTTTTATGATATTTTTCTACTTTATTTCCCAATACAAAAAAAGTTGCAGTAGCGTTATATTTTTTTAATATATCTACTATTTTAGCAGTATTATGGGAAGGTCCATCATCAAAGGTAAATGCTACTAACTTGGTATTAGAATCAATTATTTTTTGATTTACAATATCGTAACTATAATCTGTTTTTAAAAGGGATGTTTCTTTGGTAATTTTACCTTTAACTAGGTCATAATTAATGGTTGTTACTGTTTGACTAGCTAAGTTATTATGGGAGGTATATGTATAAAAATTTATATTTACCTTTTCTTTAGTATTAAAATAATCGTAGTCTATAAATAATTCTTTGGAAGATGAAGCGGTATTATTTTTTAATATTTCATTTATGTATTTGTCTATATAACTATCTAATTTTGTTATACCAAATTTAGGATAGTATATTTCTTGATTAGTTATATTTATTTTATTTTTAGTTACTACTAGTTTTTGATTATTTTTGTTTATTATTAATAATAATAAAGATATAATTATAAATAAAAATATTATAGATGATGCCTTTTTCATTTTATCACCTATAATATTATATTTAAGTAATATGATTTTAATATTATTATTTTATTTCTCGTATAGTCTTTTCTACACTGGTTAAATAATAGTTTTTATTTTCTTTTTTAAAGTTATAAATATAACTTGTAGCTTTTCCCATAATGTTTTCCATTTCTTCACTACTATACTTAGCAATATAGTTTTTATCTAAATCGTATACATTACCATTTTCTATATATGCATAGTTGATATATACCGATAGATTGTCTTGGTTGTATGAGTAACTATATAATACAGTTTTATATTCTTTTGAAGAGTTACAGTCTGTTTTGGTCTTTGCGATATTATTTTCTGTTAAAGTATAGGCGTAGTCATTATGTTTAAAGTTTGTGAATGTATTTGGAGCATTAAAATTACTACCTAATATTTCTTTAGCACTACTTAGATATTCTTCTTTAGTTAAATTACTTAATTTATTATTTTCTTTTAGATTATTGAAGATTATTGTCAGAATAATATCATCATTCATATCAGTTGTTTTTATTTTTAAATCATTTTTAAATTCAAAGTTAAAGTCAACGTAGCATTCGTTAGATGTTAATATTCTGTATATTTTTCTTACATCTTGTGGTATTACTTGTGTTATTTTGGTATCTGTACTTTCTTTTTCGTCTTCTTTTTTTATACTTTTTAAAACTACTAGTAGAAGGGTGCATATGACTACAACTACTAATATTGCAAGTAATATTTTACTATTCTTTTTATTAAATAATTCCATCATTTTCACCCTCCTAACAAGATCCTGCTGAGCCACATGATGTTACTACGCCTTCTGCGTCTAAATTACAGGTTCGTTTTTGACAGTATGAGTAACCGGATAAAGTACTTGGGGACCAACTAGTCCAACTGGTATATCCTCCTACACATTCCATAGTTGCACAAGAATCATAACATGTGTCATAGCCACACGAACTATCCGTACAAGAATTATATGTCTTGCAACTTGTCCTTTTTTTGCTACATGACCTAGTGTAATCGCAACAATAATATCCGCTACCACCTCGACCACCAGCAGAACACGATGTATATGCGGTGCAACTTGTGCCTTGCCTATTACATTGGCTGGTTGTATCAAGATTAACACCAGATTTTTCACAAGTACCTTGTTGCCATGAACCACATGTTGTGGTGTAATTCCATTCAGCACAAGAACAATTGCTATTCTCACAGCTTGCATAACCACATGAAGAGTTAGATACATATCCTCCTTGGCACTCTCTACTTATACAAGAATCATAATTTCTGTATTGATATTGTATTTGGGTAACTCCACTTACTAAGTATGATTTCTTATAATTTGTTCCATCTACCGTAGCAGTAGCAGAAGTAATATGGTAGTCACTTCTTGCTGTTAGTGTACAACTACCTTTATAATATGCGCTTGTTACACTAGTATTTGCTGTATATATGCTTCCGTTATTTATATTTAGTGTACCTCCAGAATTCATATATACTCCATATGCTGAACCACCAGTACTATATACTCCTGGAGTTTCAGTGCTCAATGTATCGGTACTTAGACCTATATTTATAGTACCACTTGTGGTATTGTATATACCACTTTCTTTTCCTTTTACACTACCACTTGCTATTGTTACAGTGCCTGTTGATACATTATTTATTCCTACCCCACTTGTTGATACTATAGATGCTCCATTTATATATAATGATGTTCCAGAAGCATTTGTTTGAGTAGAATTATTATAAATTGATGTATTTGATGTTGATTTTATTGTACCGTTTGTTAAAGTAGCACTGCCTTTATTTTCTATTCCATAATATGTTGATGTTATAGTACCACCAGTAGATGTGTCGTTTACTGTTAATGTTCCATTATTGGTAATTGCACTGGTATTTGCTGTATTACAAGTAATTGTTTTACCATTTAAATCTAAGGTAATGGTATTAGTACTTGGTATTACAACACATTCAGCTGTATTATTTACCATTTGAATGGTTTTAGTAGTTCCGCTAGAGGCAATAGCATCTGCTAATGTTGCATAATAAGTACTATCTATCTTAGCTTTGGTACTTGCACTGACCGTATTTCCTCCTAGGGATGGAGTCGTTATATTTAATTGATTATTAGATGTATCATATACGGTTCCACTATAAGAATTTATTTGTAATGTACCTAAATCACTACTATTTACTGTTATTTGATAAACAATTTTGTTACCACTGTGGCTTACAAAAGTAGCATTTCTAGATTCTCCTGAACCAAACTTTAATGATAAGACTGGAGCATCGGTAGAGGTAAATGTATTGCCACTACCATTAAGTATGTTTTCACTATAAGTTGCTTCGATGTTAATGGTATTACCACTAGTATAAGTACCTGCACTTGAAGTTACATTTAATGATGCTAATTGTGGTGGTGTATTATCGAAGATTACATCAACTTGTGATATTCTTGAAGTGTTTCCAGCAGCATCTTTAACATATACATAAGCAGTATAATTACCATCAGATACATTACCAAAGGTATAACTTGAATCATTTGATCTATAATAATTTGTTCCATCGATACTATACCAATATGATACTACCCCGCTTAAATTATCACTAGCAGTAGCACTTACGGTTATCATATCTGATGTTTTATTTGCTGAAATATTATCTACTGTTGGCTTGGTGTTATCTATAACAATATTGGTGCTTAATACGGTCTCATCATTAATATTTCCAGCAATATCGGTTATTACTCCCGATAAGGCCGTAAGGCTTAGTGTTCCATTGCCAGATATACCACTTAAGAATAATTCATATTTGTATACTCCAGCACTACTAGTAAGATATGCTAAATTTTTGGTAGCTGGAGAGATGGTCGTTGAACCTGTTTTTATTGTTAGATCACTAGCAGTAAATGTTCCAGAATTAATACCACTTGCTGTATCAGTTATTTTAAGCGGTATTGTTATATTTGCACTAGAATTAATAAATTGTGAGGCAACGTTTCCGTCAAGAGCAAGGATAGGACTTGTTCTATCAATACAGGTTACATCGATTACTTCGTAGGCTACTTTGTTGTTTTGGTTTCTAAACCAAACATAGTATTTTTTATTTTCAGTAACATTATATTCTAAATTATATGTAGTTGAAGGTGTTGCTATTTGAGTATATTGGGTTGGGAGATCCGGACTGTTGGTAATAGCATAGCCTTTTATGTCATATAAATCAGATGTTGCTATAAGATTTAAGGTATATTCTTTGACATAACTGTCTTGATTGCTTGAATTATTGGTAATTGTAAGGGTGCTTTCACTTGTTGGCAATTGTCCTGCGCTGGCACCTATTTCAGTAACGATTGTTCCCCCGCTAATATCAGTAGTATTGATTTGATCATCATCTAACCATATATATATTGTATAAAATGTTTGGGTGTTATTTAACATTTCATCTTTTAGTACTTCTAAAACATCCCCCGAGGTAAATCCATCGAATGTTCCACTACCCAATTTGGTACTGTCACTCCATATTTCCCATTTTAACATACCATTTGTATTTAATGGACTGGTTATCTGTGAAACGTTTAAAAATAAAGTCCCATACACATCGGTTTTCGTAGTGGTTGTCCATAGTTCAATCGTCGTGCTTATGCCACTTTCTTTGCTATTTCCCGGATTTAAGGTTCCTGATAATGTATCGTGTTCTTTATTATATATTATTCCTAAATTAGCATCAAAAGCAACATTAGGATTGTCGGTAGATTTCCATTCAAACCAGGCATATGTTCCTGATGCTATAAAAATAACTACCGTTAATATTGTCACAATAAGTGGCAGATATCTTTTTTTAATACCATTTGTTAAAGCCATAATTTTTCTCTCCTTATTACTATATATTAATTATATATTTTTTTAAAGATGTCTGATTTTTATTTTCAACAATAAATAATTCACTAACGTTTTCTGCTAAATAGATGGTTCTATTATCTAATTTTAAATATTCTTTAAATTTAATATTTTCATTATTATTTTCCGAAGATACTTTTAAATCAATGTCTAAACTATTAGTATTATAAGGTCCACCTTGTTTAAACTTAATATATTTAGAATCAATATTAGCTTTTTCTAAAAATTCATTTTGTTTTGTTTCACTATTATCAATTAAGTTAACTACAATAATATTATTTTCTTCATCTAAATAAAAAGCACCTAAATTAGATCTATCTACACTACTATCACCAAAATAATTACCAACCGCACTATAAGTATCTTGTAAATTTGTTGGTTTTTGTACACTTTTATTACCACAACCAAACGTAACTAAAGTTAAAACTAAACATAAAACTAAAATACATATTTTTTTCATTTAATACCCTTTCTATAATTCTTAGCACTACTAAATTGCAACACAAATATAACATATTTTTTTTAAATATCCAAGCATTTAAATGATTCATTAGTTAACAACGCTTTTCTAAAAAATTTAATGAGAAAATTACTTAAATAATTATAAGAGGTAGATAAATGGATAAAGACAATTTATATTACTTGATTTCTCAAAACATAAAAAAACAAAGAAAAATAAAAGGAAGGACACAAGTAAAACTTGCTATGAAAAGCAATATAAGTGTAGATTACTTAAAAAAAATTGAAACAAAAAGTGGTTGTGATAAACAATTTTCTTTAGATACAGTTCAAAAAAATAGTAAAAGCTTTAGAAATCGATGTTAAGGATTTATTTAATATATTAGATTAAACACAATAAAAAGGAATGTTTTTATTAATTAAACATTCCTTTATACCTCAATCTCTCTATATCTTTTAACACCATAATGATTAAGAATCAATACTAAGACGATCATCATAATTATTAATCCAACCAAACATAAAATTAACATATTATTTATACTTACTTTTATATAACCAAACAATGTAGCTAGACATAAAGCACCTATTATAATTGCAATAACCATTCCACTTAATACAGACATCATTGAACTAATACTTTGTTTAACAACTTCCGTATCACTTGTTGCATCCATCTTAGGATATTTTAAATTAATAACTAAACCTAACAATGATGAAATAGTTGGCGCTACTAAACTAACTAAAATAATTAAAATATAATCTATTATTTCTAATTTAAAATTAATAAAGAAAATAACATCACATATTAACACAACCGGAATAATTAATAAATTACTAAATATAACTTTAGATAATAATATTTTTTTAGTATCTACTGGCAAACTCTTTGAAATATTAAAAGTTTTTCCTTCAATAGATATACTTGATGAAGTAATACTTGTCATAAATGAAAGAACTAAAACTATTAAGAAAAATACCTTAGGAGCCATACTATAAAGCCAGTTTATATCTAATCCCGGTATTTCTCCACTTAAAATATATTCGATTGTTTTTTCAAAATTAGTGCTTAATCCAATAGTTGCTATAATCATAAGAACAAGTCCGAAGAAAGTATTAAAAACATAAACAGTTGATGAAAAATATCTTTTAATATCTTTAACAACTAAAGCTTTCATTATCTTCTTTTGATCGTATTTATACTCTTTACTTTTACTATAACTATTAACCCTAGATTTATTAATAACCATAAAATATGATTTATTTAAAATGTAAACAAACAATAAAATTGGTAATAAATTTATAATTAAATAAACTACTAAATTTAAGATATTAAAATTATTAACTAAACTAATGTACGCACCAATTGGATAATAAATTTTAGTTATAATATCGTTTATACTAGATGCATTACTTGCTATTTTTTCTATTAATCCTTCACTATTATTTGAAAAATAAAGAATTGTAAAAAAAATTATAAATGTACTAATAATTTGTACTAATTTTTTAGCTTTAAACTTAATCGAAAATCTCTTAATCAAATATCCAATCAAACTAGAAAGCACAATTGGAATAATTGGTACCATTAGGATCATAATTAATGTTACAATATAAAATAAATAATTTACTTTAATAAAATAAACATATACAAGAATAGCTGGTAGCGTAAATAATAGACCATATATTAACTCATATAAATACATTTTAAGGAATCTAATAAATATTAAAGTTCCTTTACTTATTGGTAATGACATTAACAAATCATTATCTTTAGCTTCAAATAAAATATTTTGTGATTTATAAATACCTTGCATAAATACAAATATAGTAGGTATAACAAGTGCCAATCCTAACATTAAATAAGTTAAATTAACTTTTTGCAAATTATCAGCAAGCATATAATAATATGTTCCAAAAGATATCATTAATATTATACATAAAAAGGTAAATAAAAATATCTTAGAAAATTTATTCCCATTATTTTTAAATTTAAATAAATCCATATCTTGTGAACATACTGCCTTAATTAAAGAAAATAACTTTTTCATTAGTTCTCACCTAATTCTAGAAATACTTCTTCTAATGATTCATCTCCCATTATTTCTTTCATCTTACCAACTTTAACTATTTTTCCTTTTTTAATAATCGCAACACGATCACATAATTTTTCCGCAACATCCAATATATGAGTTGAAAAGAAAATACACTTTCCTTCCTTACACATTTCTTTCATAATATTTTTCATATCAAATACTGCCTTAGGATCAAGACCTACAAAAGGCTCATCCATAATTAATACTTTTGGATCATGACTTAAAGCGGCAATAAGCGCAATCTTTTGTTTCATACCATGAGAATAAGTCGATATTTCATTATTTAATTTATCTTCTATTTCAAACATCTTAGCATATTTAATTATATTATTCATTCTAACATCACTAGGAGTTTCATACATGTCACAAATAAAGTTAATAAAATCAATCGCTTTCATATTCTCATATAAATCCGGATTATCAGGGACATATGCAATCTCTTTTTTAGCGTTTACAGCATCATTAACTATTGATTTACCATTAATAAATATTTCTCCACTATCAAAATTGTTTATTCCTACTATTGATTTAATTGTCGTTGTTTTACCTGCTCCATTATGACCAATAAATGCAAAAATCTCCCCATCATTAACTTTTAAACTAATATTATCAACTACTTTTACCCCATTATAACTTTTTGTTAAATTTTTAATCTCAATCATTATTCATCCCTCCTCTAACAAAATATCTTATATTTTCATCATATCCATGATACAAATCATAATATTTTCCAAAATAATTACTATCAATATCTCCCGACCAAACATATTTAGAATATTTAAAATCATCAATAACAATTAATTTACTATCTAAATTATCCTTAATATAGTTATCTCTTTCTATTTCACACTTATAATTCTCTATATTCATATACAAAAGCAAAATATATATAATAGCAACTATAACTTTAAGCCAAACATAATCTTTAATTACCACATTATTATAATCTAAAATTCTAAATAATAAAATTATTTGTAAAACATAAGGTAAAAAAAATAATCTACTTCCAATTGGTTGAATAAACACTAAAGGTAATATCACACTTACCATAAGCAAAATTATTTCCCATATACTTTTTTCAAACTTACATGCCATATATATTAAATAAAAATAATTTATTAAATACAAGATATCAATTACAAACATAAAGTAAATATTAAATTTAAATAAACATCCTATAATTATCAAAATTGTTAATAAATAAAAACTTATTAACACTTTAATATTTTTTATCTTTTTCTTTAAATACAAGTAAGAAAATACAAACATAGTAAACCCATTTAAAAGAATATTGCTATTAATTAATAAATTAAACATTTGAATAAATAAATTATTTTTTATAGTTTTAATTAAAGATCTACTACTTTGTGGTATATATCGATCATTTATAGTAGTGCCAAATAGTAAATTTAGATAACTTGGATGAATAAACATCATAACTGCACCAATTATGCTACCAATAAACATAATTATTAAATTAATATTAACTTTTTTATTTTTAATAAAATATATCAAATTACAAACAAACAAAACCATTAATGTTCCTACTGTAATATTTTTAACAACTAATGAATTAAGTAAAGTAACAATAAATAACCCAATCTTTTCATACCATTTACTATTATTTTTTTTATAATACTTCTTAACTAAATAATATACACTAATAAAAAGGAATGTACTTATCATATAATTACTGAATCCACTACCCCATATTATAACTTGCGTAAACTTATTAACAGGCATTAAAAGTATTAATAATAAGAATATCAACCCTGAAATTTTTTCATGTTTATCAATAATATATATTAATAAAGTACTAATAATAGAAATCACTAATGCTTTAATTAAATGGTTATGAGATATAAAAATTGCAATAAAATTTCCCAACCATCTTCCATTTAAAAATAAATCATTATATATTTCTTTAATAGTACTAAAACTTAAACTTTTACTACCCCAATAAAAATCATCACATGAAAATGGAAAGAAAAAAGATAACAAAAGTAACAAACAAAATAGTATTATATATTTTTTATATTTCTTTAAAAAATTCATCTACCATCACTACAAATATAGTATCATACTAATAATTATACATAAACCATAAATTAATCAACTTTATAAATATTATTTAATCATTTTAATAAATTAAAAATCAGTTAAATAAACTAGGTTTAAAAATTTTTAACATTTCTAGCGATTTTCCATTGGCGAACATGTGTTTTATGTATATAATATTAACTACAAACCAAAAATAGTTGATTTATTAAAACTATATTTTGGAATGTAACATAATAAATATATACAATAAAGGAGGCAAATTATGAAAAATGAAATTGTATTATTTAAAAATCAAAATGTAAAACTTGAGGTTAATATGAAAGATGAAACTGTATGGTTATCACTAGACCAAATGGCTAAATTATTTGGAAGAGATAGAACGGTAATTACCAGACATATTAATAATATTTTCAATGATAAAGAGTTAGAGAAAAAAGAGGTATGTGCAAAATTTGCACACACCACTCAACATGGCGCATTAACAAACAAATTTCAAACTAGAGAATTAGATTACTATAATCTTGATATGATAATAAGTGTTGGTTATCGTGTTAAAAGTCAAAATGGTATTATTTTTAGAAAATGGGCAACTAAAATTCTAAAAGAATATATGATTAAAGGTTATTCTGTTAATCAAAAAAGATTAGAATATCTTGAAAAAACTGTTAAATTAATAGATATTGCTGGAAGAATAGATACCAAATTAAAAGGAAATGAAGCCCAAGAAATAATTAAAGTAATAAATAATTATTCTAACGCTTTAGATCTTCTAGATGATTATGATCATAAAAGAATTATTAAACCAAATGGAACTAAAGATAATAAACAAATCACTTATGAAGATTGTTTAAATATTATTACTAAACTTAGATTTAGTAATGATAGTGATTTATTTGCCCTTGAAAGAAATCAAGGATTAAAAGAAATTATTGGAACTATATATCAATCATTTGATGGTAAAGATTTATATCCTACTATAGAAGAAAAAGCTGCTAATTTTCTATATTTAATTATTAAAAATCATGTTTTTATTGATGGAAACAAAAGAATTGCGGCTACTCTATTTATATATTTTCTTGAATTTTATAATATTTTATATATTGAAAATAAACAAATTATAGATAATAATACTCTTGTTGCAATTACACTATTAATAGCTGAATCCAATCCAAAAGAAAAGAATATATTAACTGATTTAGTAATGAATTTTTTAAATAATTAATACAATCAAAAAAGGGATATAACTCCCTTTAAATTTCTTTAATATTTTTAATATCAATTACTTCACTAATACTAGTATTCTTATTTCCTACTAAATAAACAGTTACCAAACTATTATCATAATCTGTAATTCCAATTTTATTAAACAAACTTCGTAAATCACTTTCACTTAAACTATCTATTGCAATTAATTTATAACTATCATCCAATATTTTACTTAATTTAACATAATCTAAAATATTTTTATAATTATAACTATTTGAAACTAATACAACTTTTTTCTTATTTTTCCCTTTATATATAGATAAAAATTCTTTAACATTAATAAAATATTTTTCGTCAAAGTTCAATTTATACAGTTCATTATATTCTTGCTCACTTAGCCCATTATCGCTCATAAATTTATATTCATAAGCAAGTTCTTCACTTTTATAAAGAGTTTTCTCTTCTCCATTAATAGTTGCAACTAATTTATTTTCATCAAATGTTGCAATATATAATTTATTGTTTTTAATACTACAGTCAAGTTTAATCACATTAGATGAATTATTATATTTATAAGTATTACAATTTTGATATCTTTCCTCATCATTATTTTTATTCTTAAAACTGAATTTATTATTTTCTAAATTAAGAACATATACATCATTGTTTTCAATTAAATACCAATCATGTCCAGCTAACATTTTGCTAGGTATATCACTAAAATCATAAATTAAAATAGCTCCTACAAACAGCACGGCCAATATTAATATAAAAATAAAACCTTTTTTCATTACTACTCCCTCCATATTATCTAAGTATAAAATATAATAATACGATTATACTTAAAACAATACGATAATATCCAAATACTTTAAAATCATTCTTTTTAATATATTTTAACAAATATTTAATTGCAATTAAAGACACTATAAACGCTGTAATCATTCCAACTAATAATATAATTATTTCACTACTCGTAAAAGCAAAACCAAATTTAACTAATTTAAGAAGTGATGCTCCTGCCATAACAGGTACCGCCATATAAAAAGTAAAATTAGTAATAGTTGTTCTATCTAATCCTAAAGTCAAACCTCCAACAATTGTTGCTCCACTTCTACTTGTTCCCGGAATTATAGATAAAACTTGAAATAAACCAACTTTAAATGCATTTAAAAATGATACTTCTTTTATTGTATTTTTCTTTTTATGATTCTCAACAATTATAAATAAAACACCATAAACAAATAATGTTATAGCAACAGTCCATGGATTATAAAAATGTTCATCTATCCAATCATCAAATAACAAACCAACTATTGCACAAGGAATGCATCCTACTAATATTTTTCCCCATAAAATAAAAGTATTCTTAGTATCTTCTTTGGTTTTATTAAATCCCCATGGAAATAAATCTTTAAAATAAATAACAACAACAGCCATTATAGCACCAAGTTGAATAACTACTTCAAACATTTTCCAAAATTCACTTGATACATCTAATTTAATAAATTCATTAGCTAATATCATGTGCCCAGTACTACTTATTGGAAGCCATTCAGTAATTCCTTCAATTATACCTATAATAATTGTTTTTATAATATTTAAGAACATTATTTATCCTTCTTTCTTTGGATTTTATATAAAATTTTTAATTGTAATCTATATGGTAAAAATCTAGAAAAGAATATTCCCAATTTCATCATAGTGCCAGGAATAATTATCATTTTTCCCTTTAAAGTTTTATCAATTCCATATTTAGCAACATACTCGCTACTTAAACTACTCGTATTAAACCCTCCACCAGCAACTTTATTAAAATTTGTATTAACCGGTCCCGGACACAATGCACTAATAGTTACATTAGATTTTTTTATTCGTAATTCTTCATTAATTGCCATAGTAAGTTTAAGAACATAATTTTTAGTAGCATAATAAGTATTTAAATAAGGTCCGGCAAAAAATCCCGCTGATGATGCAACATTAAGAATCTTACCTTTATTATATTTAACCATATCCCTTAAAAACAACTTAGTTAAAATATGTAATGCCTTAATATTAACATCTATCATTTCCAATTCTTTATCTAAATCAGTTTCATCAAAAAAACCAAATAATCCAAAACCTGCATTATTTACAAGTAAATCAATTTTTTCTCCTTTTACTTTTTCATACAATTTATAAACATTAGCATCAATCGATAAATCATAATCATATATTGCTTTTGCGTTTTTACAAACATTTGCAACTTCCTGTAATCTTTCTTTATTTCTTCCTACTAAAAACACCTCATATCCTAGACTATCAAGATATTTAGCCATATCTCTACCTATCCCTGATGATGCTCCCGTTATTAATGCTTTCATAATAATTTTCCTTTCTTAGTTAATACAATAATTAGTATAAGTAATGTACTGCCCCATAAGAATCCTCCTATAACATCAGAGGTATAATGAACACCTAAGTAAATTCTGCTAATTCCAATTAGTAAAATTAAGAACAATACCATTATTAATATTATTATTTTAACACTTTTATTTAAATTACTTCTATATAATAAATATGTTAAAAATCCATAAAAAACAGTTGCCATCATTGAATGCCCAGATGGAAAACTAAAATTACTTTCCGTTATTAACCAATTAATTTTATCAGGTCTATCTCTTCTTATAATATTTTTAATTATTAAATTAACTACTGAAGAAACAAGTGTTACTAATATTATTAATAAATATGATTTATCCTTTTTAATCAAAGTTAATAAAATTGATATTATACACATTAAAGCTATAAATTTAATACTACATAAAAAAGTTATTATCTTAAAAAAGTAGGTATTAAATTCACTTTTAAATGAAATAATAAAATCATATATTTTAATATCCATATTACTAAATACATTAAAATAAACCAAAAAAGTCCAAATTAATGATATAACAAAAAATATAATTAACAAATATTTATCTTTTTTCTTCATAATTTAAATTATATAACAAGAAAATAAAAATATCTATAAATTAGTATAATTCTTGACACACTCCGCTATTTGGTTTATAAAAACAATGTTTTTTATAACTTCCTGCAAAAGGTTGTTCATACCAATTAGTTTTGCATGTATTTTTTCCCGGAGCATAAAACCATAAAGCATGCGTTGCCGGGTAATAATATTCTCCTTTTAAACATCTTTCAGCTAATTGTTTTTCTTTTGTTGTTGCTGATCCAACATACAACGTACTATTAACTCCACTAAAACCTCCTGGATTTTGATTAACTACTCCACTTATACTTCTAATATTTTTAAATGTATAACAAGTTGCTATAGCCCTATTAACGATTACATTCCCGACCATCAGCATTCCCAAATTACCTTCAGCAAGTGCTTCTGCTCTCATAAGTCTTGCCATCATATCAAGTTCCTTACTAGTATAATTAATTAACATAATAACCACCATTTTATTATATGTTTTAACAACAAAAATATTGAAATAATCTAATTTTATGCTATAATTAATTCATACACACAGGGGTGTGGTATAATGGTAGCATAGGAGTCTCCAAAACTTTTGATGGGAGTTCGATTCTCTCCACCCCTGCCAATTTTTGTACATAAAGACGATATTAAATAATTTATTTCTTAATATCGTCTTTTTAATTAACTTAAAAAAGATACTACTTAACGTAAATATCTCATTTGTTATACATAAGTTTATATTTGTGTATTGTTAATTCTTTTTTTGTTTTATCATACCTCATAGCATATACTTCATACACACCAGATTCATTAGGTATAGTATTATATTCATTAGTAGTTTTATTATAAACCGAATAATATAAATCTTCTTTAGCCCTATATTGAGAAGGCAATAATATTTTAAGTTCAGATTTTATTTTAGTACTTAAAATCCAATTCTCACTATTTTCAATACTACTAACTAAATCACTAACATCTTCTTTATCATAATAAACATTTATAATAGAATATTCTTTTTTATCATCATCTAAATATGTTCCCCAATTATGAATTTCTAACTCTCCATTATTAGGTATATTTGCATCTATATAATTCTTGTAATCATTAATTTTACTATAATTATCAGATAATGTAGGCATTAAACAAAATGTACCATAAATTAATAATAAAAAACCTATTATAAATCCAGCAACTATATTTTTTGTACAATTTATTCCTTTATTTTTATATTTAAAGCCAAGCACTATAGAAGCAATTGGAATTGGTAACCAACACCAAAATATCCAAGTATTTTTTAGAAAATTAAACGCATGTTGAGGATTTAATTCATCTATTAATGAATATGACCATAAAGCACCCCATAAACTACCAATAGTTAAAATAAATAAAAAGGTCATAAAATAACTTATTGATAATGTATTATCAGTATTTTTAAAATTATCTACTCCTTTAAAGTTTGAACTATCTCCTAAATTATTTTCTAAATTTTTAAACTTACTTCTTATAAAATTAATTAATTCCAAATCACATTTATTCTTTTGTAAAATTATAACTGTATTTTTAGAAGGATATTCTAAATAAAAATTAGTATCATTCTCAACGCATCTACTTATTTCAGAATAATCAATAGTTATAGATGATTTTTCACCACTAACTACAAAGAAATTCCCATAGAATTCATTTTCAAGATTAACCTCAACCATTCCCTTTTTTATTCTATTATTTTGAAATCTTTCGATTACAGTTTCTAATTTGTAATAAACTAAAATATATATTTCCAATAAAACAAAGAAAGTCAAGGTAACCATCCAATTTTTAAAAATCAATGAGATAAACCCCATTATAACAAGATTTAATAAAGTACCTAATTTTACAAATACCCAATACACTCTTTTTGGAAAATACTTTGCCATTTTCATATATTCGTATCCATCAGTAATACTTTCGCATTTATATAAACACTTATCCATTTTTTCTCTAACCATCCTAAAATCTCACCACATATCTTAATAACTTTATCCAATTAAATTATAGCATACATTTTTAAATTTCTATAATTAATTTCATTTGACATAACACCCGCTTTAATATATAATAACTAATCAAGAAAAAGGGGTTATTATGGAAGAACAATTAAATGAATTAAATGAAATTATAGAATTAATTAATCAAAATATTGAAAAAGTAAATAATGTTGAATATGGTAGTGATTATTATTATATTAATCATACCTTTAAAGAAAAAGAAAAAAAGAATTTTGAAATCAAGCAAAAAGAAGATATTGAATTAAATCAAATAGATACAGCATTATCAAAATTAGAATACTCTAAACAAAGAACAAATAACTCTGAAAGATTAAAAAGTTTAGAAAAAATAATAAACTTTTATACAACAAGAAGAGATTTAATAAACACTAATAGAAGCAATAGATTAAAAGAATTAGAACTTTTAAAACAAAAAATAAAAGAAATACTAGAAGATGAAAAATATTTTTATCAAACTAAACAATTAGTTATTGATATCCTAAATTCATTTATTTATAGTATTAATTTAAATAATTCTTATTATGTTTTAGCAAACTACAGTAATTACAATAAATTTACCGCCTTTGTTGATAATAAATTACCTATTCACCCAAGAGTCTTAGAATATTTTAAATCATTAGGAGCAACAATAATGTATGAAAGTTGTATCTTCTTTGAATCAAATTTAGAAACATTAATAAAATTATTAACCACCAAAAATATTGAATGGATTTTAATAATAAATCCTAACTTTAAATTAGAATCAAAATTAAATCAAAAGAAAAAGAACTAATCGTTCTATCTTCTAGACATTCCTGCACGAACATTATCTAGTTCATCCATAGACATTTCATCAGAATCTTTACCTAAAGCTTCTAAAGCTTCTTTTTCTTTTTTTAATTTTTCAATTTGTTGTCTTCTATACAAGTTTTCATTACTTAATGTAGCATTCTCACCTATTTCATGAGAAACACCAGCAACAACACTATCTAAAGTTTCTAAATCTAATTCTTCGTTCATTTTTTCCTCCATCTATTTTAATTATACATAGAAAATAGCTATTCTCCATATTTCATCTCTAAAATAGACACTTGATTTACATTTTAAAAGATTACCAAATCAGTAATCTTTATTTATTATATTTATATTTTTCATATAATTTTTTAAATCTATTATAATGAACGATTTCTCTTTGTCTTAAGAATAATAAAATATTTATTAATTCTGAATCTTCAGCAATATCTATTAAATGTTCATAAGTTGCCCTTGCTTTTTCCTCAGCAGCCATATCTTCCGCTAAATCAGCAACTGCATCTCCGATTGATGCAAAATAACTAACTGTAAATGGCACTCCATTTGAATTAATTGGATAAATACCATAACCATTCTCAACATAATTACTAGTTAGTCCATTTTCTTCTAGTTCCTCTTTTGTAGCACCATCTAATAATTGATGAACCATTACACAAATCATTTCCGCATGTCCAAACTCTTCAGTTGCAATATCATTTAAAAGTGCTCTTCCCTCATCAGTTGGCATTGAAAACTTTTGACTAAAATATCTTAAAGCTGCTCCTAACTCACCATTTGCTCCACCATATTGAGTAATTAAATATTTAGCCATCTTAATATCTTTTTTCTTTAAATTAATTGGAAAAGGAAGCATTTTTTTATACTTAAACATTCTTATTATCTCCTTCCCAAGGCCATTTACCACTATACCAAGTATATCTACCTTTTAAATCATCACTTAAATCTAAAACCTCATATTTCTCCTCATAATCTTTAACTAATACCTTTAATCTTTCATTATATACCTTAAATAAATCATATAATTTCTTATTATTAGGTTCTAAATCAAGTTTTAAATTTAAATCATCAATAGCAAAGCAATATTCTCTAATCTTTAAAAGCATAGCATCTTTTTCGCAAGTAGGTTTAATCTTATAAGGTTTATAATTTTTATATGGCACATATTCATCTAAAAACAAATTACCTAAAACAAGACCTTCATCAGGATTAAGAACATCGTCTCTATCTAAATTAAAATAGTTCTTTAAAAAATCTTCATTCTCTAAATTAAATAACATACTAACCTCCTAAAATAGTCTATGTTTATTATTAAAAATGGTTATATTAATTTAATTTAGACCATAATAAAAAAGAGGTACAATTATGATATTATTATGTCTTAAAATATTTGCTGCCAGAATTATAGATGTTACATTAGGAACAGTTAAAACTTTTTTTATATTTAAAGAAAAAAGAATTACGTCTTTTATTATATCTTTCTTTGAACTAATCATCTGGTTTTATGCAGCTAGAACTGCTTTATCTATGGAAATAAATTCAATATTTATTCCAATATCATACGCTTTAGGATATGCAACCGGTACATATATCGGTACATTTATTTCTTCAAAATATATTAAAGGACATCTAACTGTAAATGTTATATCAAATAAAATAACTAAAGATAAAATTAGAGAGTTTAAAGAGAAAAATTTTGGTATTACATCAATTAAAACCGAAGATAATAAACACTTACTTATTATTGAAATTGAAAAATCAAGATTAAATGAACTAAAAGAGACTATCTCTAAAATAGATGATAGTTCCTTTATTATAGTAAACGATACAAGAATAGTTCAAAATGGTTATATTAAATAACTAAACATAATCTTTACTTCCTATTAAATATTTTCTTAATAAATCAAAAGGAATAACTGTAAAAGCAAGTCCTAAACATATTAATAATTCTTTTAAAGTTAACCCATACGTTCTAAATAAACTACCACCATAATATATAAAATATATCTGAATTATACCAACAATTAAGAAGACAAACATAAATACTTTATTTCCAAGTATATTAGAAAACAAATTTAACTTACTTGTTCTTGCATTAAATGCATTAAATATTCCAATAAACACAAATAAAGTAAAGAACGCTGTTAAGAAATATTTATTATCAACATCATATCTTATTAACTCTTTAAATATCGGTAACTTTAAAAATAAAATACATAATAAACTAGAATATAATCCAGTTATTAATATTTCTCCATACATATATTTATTAATTATATGTTCATTTTTACTTTTAGGTTTTTCTCTCATATATATTTTATTTGGATTATCATAAGCAAACGCTAAGGATGCCAAAGAATCCATTATCATATTTATCCACAACATCTGCATTACAGTCACTGGTGTACTTATTCCTATAAAAGGTCCAATAATTGATAAACTCATCGCACATATATTAACAGTTAACTGAAAAATAATAAATTTTCTAATATTTTTAAAAATAGTTCTACCAAATAAAATAGCCACACTTATTGAACATATATTATCATCAAGAATAACTATATCAGCAGCTTCCTTAGCAACATCTGCTCCACTTCCCATAGCAAAACCAACATCACATTTTTTTAAAGCAGCTGCATCATTAATTCCATCACCAGTCATACCAACAACTAAATTTAATTCTTTAAATATTCTAACTAACCTACTCTTATCAGTAGGTTTTGCTCGTGCTACTATTTTAATCCTATTTGCTAGGGCTTTTAATTCATCATCACTCATAAGACTTAAATCAGAACTAGTTAGACAAACATCATCATCTTTATATAAATCTAGTTCTCTTCCAATATACATAGCTGTATCTAATGAATCACCAGTTACTACTATTAAATTTACTCCCGCACTCTTAATTAATTTAACACCTTCAATAGCGTCTTTTCTAACTTCATCTTTTAGAAGTATACATCCTAAATAAATTAAATCATCAGATACTTTTCCGCTATAAGCAAGAGCAATAACCCTATATCCCTTATTCATATAATTAGAAATTATCCCATTAATTCTATTTTTATCTATCAATTCTTTCTTATCAAAATAACTATATTTACATTTAGGAATAATTACATCAGGAGCACCTTTATAATAAACATATTCACTAGTTTCCACACTAGAATACTTTTTATCACTACTAAACATTTCTTTTTTAAGAATTTTTTCACTAGGTTTAAAAGAAAAAAATCTCATTAAAGCTTTATCTGTCGAATTACCATTAATAATATTATTTTCACTTAATAAAGCCTCATTATTAAGAACGCAACTATTACCAATTAACTTATAATATTCTTTATACTTTGTTATTTCAACTTCATCATTAAATAATTTATTATAAGGATTTACTAGGCCATATACTGATAACTTTCCATTAGTTAACGTCCCTGTTTTATCCGAAAGAAGTACATTTAAAGATCCTGCAGTTTCAATTCCCACCATCTTTTTAACTAAAACATTCTTTTTAATCATTTTCTTCATATTAGTTGAAAGAACCAATGCAACCATTAACGGTAATCCTTCTGGAACTGACACAACAATAATAGTAACAGCCAAAGTAGTAGCATAAATAACATGATTTATTAATTGAGGAATATTGCTAATAGACTTTAACATAAGACTAGGATTAAATTTATTAGCAATTACAATAACTGAAAATAAATAAGAAAAAAATACTAAAAAGGCACCAATATAACCAATTGTACTAATTATTTTTGCTAAATGAGTTAATCTTTTCTTTAAAGGACTACTTTCATTTTCTTCATTAAGTTCCATAGTTATTGCACCATGCATTGTCGCTGCACCAACATTTGTAACTTTCATTATCGCTTCACCATTAGTAACAATAGTTCCTTTAAAGATTTTACCGTTTAACTTCTTCTGAATATCCTTACTTTCTCCACTAATACTAGATTCATCAAGAGATATTTCACCATCAATTATTGTACCATCAGCTGGAACATAGTCTCCACTTATTAAATAAATAATATCACCTACAACTATATCACCTATTTTAGTAATATATAGATTATTATTTCTTTTAACCTTGCATTTTTTAACATTATTTTCTTTAAATAATCTATTAAATGCTTTATTTGAACCATATTCACTAATCGTACTTATTAAAGTTGCAAAAAATATTGCAATAAATATCCCAAGTGTTTCAAACCAACTTTCATCCGCAAATAAGAACACTAACTTAATAGCCAGCACTATTAAAAGTATTTTTATCACTGGATCCCCTAAAGATTCTAATAATAACTTAAAAAACGTATTTTTATTTTTAACAACTACTTCATTACTACCATATTTTTCTCTACTTTTAACTACTTCTTCATTGCTTAGTCCAGTCATTATTTCCTCCAATTAAATATATGAAGAAAAAATATAATAATAACAAAAAAAGAATACAAAATATTCTACAATATCTTGTATCCTATACTAATATTTTTTACTCAACATGGCTTCGAATAATTACTATACCAGAACTTCCATTCTGATACCTATTTCCATAATTTGCACCCTTGCCACCATTACCTGTATTATCTACATTAGCTGTTGATGTATTTGAAGCAGCACCATTTCCACCAGAAGAATATAAATTGCCTGATTCTTCACCAAATTCCCTTGTTGAACCAGTTTCTCCGTTTGGTCCAGGAACCTCTCTTTGTCCTTTTCCAGCAGTATATGATGTAGAAGCAGCATTTCCGTTATATCCATCAGTGCCACCAAGTGGGTTATTATTAGTTGAACCAGAACCACTGGCTCCACCAGAGCCTCCATTTCCACCAACATTTTTATATGCACCTTTTCCACCAGCTGCTTTATAGCCAAATGCCGAGCTTTCAGCTCCAGCAGCATGAACCGTGCTACCACCAGAACCTATTACAATTTGATATTCAGTTTCACTTAGTACATTAATTGCTCTAATGGTATTGGTATAACCACCACCACCACCAGCTCCATAATAACTACTTTCAGCCCAACCGGCTCCAGCTCCACCGCCTCCAACTAAGAAGACATCTAGCGTAGGAACTTCTTCCGGAAATGTTAATGTGCCACTTGTTAAAAATCTAATTTTCCAATCTAAAGTATCAGCATTAACAGTTTCGTATTTACCAGTATAAGTAAAAACAGGCATTCCTTGTAAATATGTAAAATTAACTATAATTTTATCCGCAAAACCTTCAACAACAGTTTTCCATTTATTCGTATCTCTATTACAAGTTATATATGAATTTGTTAGTTCCACTTCTGAACCATCAACAACACCTACTAATTTCGCAACATAATTGCAAGAAGTAGGATATGTAGAAGATTTAATTCCATCAACATAAGCAACAACTTCTGTATTAACATCACCAACATGAATTCTACTAAACATATCCATTAATGTTAATTCATTCCAACCATACCCAGCATTTAAATCTAACAAAATATAATAATCAGTAGAAGTTTTATTTATTGACATCAAGCCAACCAATGAAGGATTAGTACTACCACCTACAATAGTTCCACTTGCACTACTAGTGTTCTTTTTATTTAAACCAATTTGTACTCCATCTGGAACATCATCATAATAACTTGTACAATTTACATCCGTACATATTTTATAAATAACTTCATAATTGACATCAACCGAGTTTAAACTTAAAATATTAACATTAAATACCTCTGAACTATTAGCAGCCAGTTTTAATACCCTATCATCTGATTCACCTGAATTAGTAGTTAAACTAAATGATAAATCATTAATTTTAATATTAGCAACTACATTTGAACTATTCTTATTAAAAAATGATAAAGAATATCCAATAATTGATATAAACAATAACATTATTGTAACAATTAATATATATTTATATTTTTTATTAAAATTTATCGTTTTTAATACATTTATAAAATTTTTATTCAAGTAACTTCACTCCCATTCTATCAAAATTATTTTTTGGTTTCCCTTATCAAACAAACATTTATATTTTATAAATAAATTTGCGAATGCTCACTTGACAGATAAATTTGTATGAGAAAAATGATTATTTAAATGAATCACACCAGTATCTTTAAGCAATTCACCTACTTCTTCTTTTGTAGCAATAGCTAAATTATCATTTTTGTATCTTAAATCTTCAGTTATTTCTTTACCAAACCAATTTGGCACTTCGAAATTATTAGCATCTTCTAGACTGTTAAATTCTACTTCTACAACCAATAATCCTTCTAAATCTCCTAAATATTTATCGACCTCCGCGACATATTTTCCAATAGGAATTCTATATCTACATTTAACAATAGTTCTTCCTATTTTATATTCAATAAGCTTATTATAAATATCTTCAGTTATTTCTTTTTCACTCTCTTCTCTAACTAAAGTTCCTTCTCCCTTTTGATTATAATAATATTTATTATCAACTTTTCTAACTCTTGAAACTGGTCTAAATCCTATATAAGATTGATATATTACCGAATAATCATAACCATCAATATTACTATTCTTGTCTAATAAAAATTTTCTCTCAATTTCCATATGACTATTCTTATCTAACTTTTCATAGCTATAACTTATTTCATAAACCTCACTAACACCATCAAATCTGGGAATTAATTTATTTATAACCACATTAAATTTATTTTGTGCTCTTAAAGTTTCATAAGCCTTATTTATCGCCTCATCTTCACTTTTTGCTCTAATACTTATCTTTTCATAACTTATCATAATTTTTCCAATACTCCCATAATAGGCGGAACCATTTGTTTTTTACGAGATATTACTCCCATTAATTTTTCGCCCTCTTTAATATCACTTAATTCATATGCATCATTTAAATACTCTTTAGCACCATCATTGAATAACAAATAAGAATTATTTTCTAAAATATCTGTTACAAATAAACAAGCTACTTTATAATCATTATTATCTGCTATATGATTAAGTTCATCTACATATTCATTTAATCTATCACTATATTCTTTAAAATCAGTTGTAAATACTTGACCAATTCCAAATTTAACTTCTCCAGTAACATATGATTTAAAATCTTTATAAACTATTTCATTAATAGTTAAACCATCATTAGAAACCCCACTCTTAAGTAATTCTTTACCATATTTATATAAATCAACTTCAGCAATATTTGCTAAATCCTTAGCCACTTGTTTATCTAACTCAGTAGTGGTAGGACTTGCAAGTAACAATGTATCACTTATAATTCCACTAAGCATTAACCCTGCAATATCACTAGGTATTTCAATATTATTTTCTTTATACAATGTATAAATTATTGTATTAACAGAACCTACACTCATATTTCTAAAATTAATTGGTAACAACGTACTAATCTTACCTATATTATGATGATCAACAATTTCTAAAATATCTGCTTCATTTAACCCATCCGCACTTTGACTAGGTTCATTATGATCAACTAAAATAACTTTCTTTCTTGTAATTAAATTAGTATCTATTAATCTAAGCATTCCATCACAATATCCCTTTGAATTAACAATTGGATAATTAGTATGTTTAAGTTTATTAGATATTTCAACAAAATCAGTTAAATAATCATTAGGACCAAAACATACAGCCGAACTAGATCTCTTAATAGTTTTAATCGGATTAGCAAGCGTAATTAATCTACTAGTTTTAAATGTATCATAAGGAGTCACAATTACATTAACTTTATTAAATCTAATTAAATCAATTTCTTCTTTAGTTAACTCTTTATTAGCAACTACTATTATTAATCTAGCTTTATGTTTAACAGCATCTTCAATAATAGAATCTCTTCCACATATCAAGATTGTATCTTCATAAATATTTATAAAATCAGAAAACTGAGCAAAAGGAAGTGCAACTGCTAAAACATTACCACTTATAAAATCATCAAATTTATAATAACTAGAAGTATTAAGAACATCTACAATATCCATAAACTTAGCATTTATCTCATTAGTATCACCTTTAATTAATTCATTAGCAAGCTCTTTTAATGATACATAACCAACAAACTTCTTATGATCATCTACTAAAGGAATACCAGTAATTCCATGTTCATTAAAAGTATTATAAACATTAAATATTGAATCATTCTGATTAGCATAATAATTTTTATTATATTTAATATCTTTAAGTTCAACTTTAACATCATTTAAATATTTAGGTACTTCAAAACCAAATCTATTTAAAGCATATATAGTTTCTTTATTTACTTCACTTAAGATTCTAGCCTCTGCATTAATTCCTAGTTTTCTCTTTAAATAAGCAAAACTTATTGCACCTGCAACTGAATCAGTATCTGGTTTCTTATGACCAAAAATATATACTTTTTCCATACGTTCCTCCTAATATATTCTAATTATACAATAATTAAATCTAAAAATATAGTTATTATGTGTTATAATTTATTTAGAAGGTGGTATGTGATATGGCAAAATACAAACTAAAAAAGAAAGTTAAAAATAACCTAATAAAACTATTTATAATAGTGATTCTATTAATTGTAGGAATAATTTTAATTAAAGATTATAAATATAAGCAAACTTATGAATATAAATTATTAAATTTAAACTACTCTAAAGAAGAAATAAAAGTATTATTAGATAATTTAAATAGTGACAAAATTGATGAACTACTAACTAAAGAATATAATAAAGATATTGTAAGTATAATTAATGAAAAATATTACTTATCTAAAAACTTAGATAGATATCTAAATTATTTAAGTGCTAACCCAACTCTAAGTCATAGTGATGTTGTATCCTTAGTTAATGTTAATAGAGATAATAAATTTTATGAAAATACTACTGCAACTGATTTAACAAATTATAATGAAATGTTAGTAAATAAATATCATCTATTAAATAAAGACTTTCAAGCAAATGATATTGTAAGTGTATCAAGTACTTATGGATATGCCAATAATAGTTTAAATAAAGAAGCCTATGAAGCATTCAAACAATTAGCAAATGATGCTAAAAAAGAAGGCCATACTATCGTAATTTTATCTTCTTATCGTACTTATGAATATCAAGAAAAATTATGGAATCGTGATAAAGATGATGATTATGTAGCAAGACCAGGCTCTTCTGAACACATAACTGGTTTAGCAATTGATGTATCTGATTTTAATGATAAAAATGATAGTTTTAAAGATACTGAAAGTTATACATGGATGATAAATAATTGCTATAAATACGGATTTATCTTAAGATATCCTGAAAACAAAGAAAACATTACTGGTTATAGTTATGAAGCATGGCATTATAGATATGTTGGTACTAGCCTAGCAACTAAGATTTATAATGAAGGCATCACATTTGATGAATATTATGCTTATTATATGGAAAAATAGAGGTAACATGAACAACTTTGGCGAAATAATAAAAGACATACGTAAAAAAAATAATTTAACTCAAAAAGAACTAGCTGATAAATTATATGTAACTTATCAAGCAGTTTCAAAATGGGAAAATAACAAAAGCATTCCTGATATTTCAATCTTACAAAATATTTCTAAAATGTTTAATATTGATTTAAATTATTTAACAAACACTAAAAAAAGAAATAATACTATATACTTTATTTTAATAATTATTTTCTTAATTTTATCTTTAACAATAACAATTTTAATAACTAAAAATCATACTCATGACTTTGAAATGCGTTCTATTGAAACAACTTGTAATGATTTTAATTTATCAGGAACAATTGCTTATAATAAAGATAAAACAGCAATATTTATATCTGAAATAGATTACTGTGGTTTAAATAAAGATCAAATCTACGATACAATAACAAGTACTTTATATCAAAATGAAAACAATAAAGAAAAAATTATTATAACTAATAAAGAAAAAAATAATTTATCATTAAATGATTATTTAAAAGACTTAACTTATCATGTTGATAATTATAAATCTACATGTTTAGACTATAATAAAAATGAATTATATATCAAAATCGAATTACAAAAGAAAAATGAATCTACTATAACTTATACTATTCCTTTAAAAATAAATGATACTTGCAATTAATAATAACTTAGTATAATATATACTCAAAAATTCAAAATAATTATGGAGGAATTTATGTTCAAATTAATATCTAAATATAAACCTGCCGGAGATCAGCCTGCTGCTATTGATAAATTAGTTAAAGGAATAAATGAAGGCAAAAAAAGTCAAGTTTTATTAGGTGCAACAGGTACTGGTAAAACTTTTATGATCGCTAATGTAATTGAAAGAACAAATAAACCCACTTTAATTTTAGCTCACAACAAGACATTAGCAGGACAACTTTATAGTGAGTTTAAAGAATTGTTTCCTGAAAATCATGTTGAATACTTTGTATCTTATTACGATTACTATCAACCAGAAGCATATGTTCCCCAAACTGATACTTATATTGAAAAAGATTCTAGTATTAATGATGAAATTGATGAATTACGTCATGGTGCTACTTCAAGTTTAATTAATTATAGAGATACTATAGTTGTTGCATCTGTATCATGTATTTATGGTATTGGTGAAAAAGAAGAATATAAAAATAATATGTTAATTTTAAAACAAGGTGATAATGTTGGAAGAAACTTTATTATCGATCGATTAGTTTCTATGACCTATGAACGAAATCAAATAGATTTTCATCGTGGTACTTTTAGAGTTAATGGCGATATCATTGATGTCATACCTGCTAACGAAAGAAAAAATGGTATTCGTATTGAATTATTTGGTAATGAAGTAGATCGTATTTGTGAATTTGATACTTTAACCGGAAATATTATAAAAGTACTTAAAAATATAACAATATTCCCTGCTTCTCACTTTGTTACAGGTGAAGAAAAATTAAAAGAAGCTATTAAAAGAATTGAAGAAGAAAAAGATAAACAAATTAAATTCTTTAAAGAAAAAGGAAAACTTATCGAAGCTCAACGTATTAAAGAACGCTGTGAATATGACATTGAAATGTTAAAAGAAACTGGATTTTGCCATGGTATTGAAAACTATTCAAGACATCTTGCATTAAGAGGTGCAGGTGAAACACCATCAACTTTAATTGATTTCTTTCCTGATGATTTTCTTTTAGTAGTTGATGAATCTCATGTTACACTACCTCAAGTTAGAGCAATGTATAATGGCGATAGAATGCGTAAACAAACACTAGTTGATTATGGTTTTAGGTTACCAAGTGCACTAGACAACAGACCATTAAAATTTGAAGAATTTGAACAAAAAATTAATCAAGCTATCTATATTTCTGCAACGCCTGGTGATTATGAACTATCTCTAACTAATAATGAAGTTGTTGAAAGCATTATTAGACCTACCGGACTGCTAGATCCAACCATTGAAGTTAAACCAACCAAAAACCAAATCGATGATTTAATCAATGAAATAAATATAAGAGTTCAAAAGAATGAAAGAGTTTTAATTACTACTTTAACCATTAAAATGGCTGAAGAATTAACAAACTATTTAAAAAGTTTAAATATGAAAGTTGCATACCTTCATAGCGAAGTTAAAACATTTGAAAGATTAAAAATAATTAGAGATTTACGTTTAGGAAAATATGATACATTAGTAGGAATAAACTTACTAAGAGAAGGATTAGATATTCCAGAGGTTAGTTTAATCGCTATTATGGATGCAGACAAACAAGGCTTCCTAAGAAGTGAACGTAGTTTAATTCAAACAATAGGTAGAGCTGCACGTAACCAAAATGGTCATGTCATAATGTATGCTGATTCAATATCTGAATCTATGGATAAAGCTATAACTGAAACTCAAAGAAGACGTAAAATTCAAGAAGAATTTAATAAAGAACATGGAATCACTCCTAAAACTGTTCAAAAAGAAGTTAGAGACCTTATTTCAAATGAAATCAAAGAAGATACTGGTACTAAAAAGGCCAGTAAAAAAGATTTACAAACAATTGAAAACGAAATGCGTAAAGCGGCTAAAGAACTTGATTTTGAAAAAGCAATGCAACTTAGAGATATCTTATTCGAATTAAAAGCCAATGAAAAAAGCTAGAATAAACATTCTAACTTTTTTATTTTCTTACCCATTTAGCAATAAGTACTATATTTGAATTAACAGGTGTATTAAATTCATATAATTCACCATCTAAATACCAACCAGCAAATACATAACCTTCTCTAACAGGATCAACAGGTTTTCCAACTATACTATATTTACTAACATAAACAGTAGTAACATCAGATCCCATATTTCTATTAAAGATTACAGCAAATTTTGCTTGTGTAGTTGTTGTTGTAGTCGTAGGTTTTACTGTTGTAGTAACCTTCTTAGCAGTTGTTGTAGTTTTTTTAGTAGTAGTCGTAGTTGTTGTAGTTGTTGTACTATCTTCACAATTATCAATACATCCTAAATAACTATATGAAGTATTCTTCTCTTCACCACATATTAATGTAGTTTCAAGTTCATAACCTTTTGATTTTTTTATAATCTTAATATAACTATCATCTTCATTACAAGTATTTTTACCTACTTTCAAAGTATCAATTTTATTATTTGAAACTAAATCCTTTAATGAAACCTTAATAGTATCTCCAACATCCTTAGGTAAATTATCTTTATCAAAATAACCATTTCCAACATCTTTAAGTTTAGTTAGGTTATTCTTAAATTCAGTACTATAATTATCTTTCTTTTTACCTAATGGAAAAATCCATAATATAATTACTAACACTATTAATATAATAAGTATTTTAATAATTAATCCTTTCCAATTAAATTTTTTCTTTTCATTACTTTCATACATAAGTCATTCCCCCATAACTTGTAAGTTATAATAACACTATATCATTCAATTGTCAATTTTAATTTTTTATATACCATCAACACAATTATTCTTAATCCATTTTGAAACTGAATTTATATCTTTTAATTCACTTTCATAATTACATTCAATTGATAATTTGTGTTTCCAAGAAGTTCCAGTTACACTTACACCTTTATCTCTAAAATCTCCAAGTGGGAAAATATTTCGGCCTTTACAAACTTGAAAATGTATTATTTTAATATAATCAAGCGTTATTTGTTCATCTATTGTATTTAAAACATATTCCAAGCATCTTTTACTCCCTTAAGTTTTAACATATCATCTATTGATATTTTTCCTATATTAACATTATTCATAAAAGAATAAGTATCAGCTAATGTTATTCTTATTCCTTCCAACATTGCACTTTTATAAATATTATCAATTAATTTTCTATTCGCAAAAAAATATTATCATCTTTAGTCATATTAAATTTATTTTGTATAATGATCATCTTATTCTTTAAAAATTATAAATTATATTTTACATATTTTTTAGTTGTATAAATAATTTAAAAAATTGTCAGTTTTCAGTTTTATGAAATATAGTCATAAACTAACAATTTTTATATTTATTTAATTTCCACAGCAACAATGTGTAACATAAGATAAACCATTTGGTACATTCCATGTTTTTACTATAACGCCATGATAACTTGAATTATTTTGATATTTACTACAATCGCAATCAATACCAACAATTTCTGTTCCATCTATACAACTGATTGTAGAACCTTCTGATGAACCACCACCTGATGAACCTCCACCAATACTACAAGATTCAGTTGTAGGTGCTACACAATTATAATCCGTATATTTTTTATCTACTATTGTTATTGTCCTTGTTCCTTTAGAACCACTTACTTTGACACAATTTGTTTTTATTGTTTTTTGATTACTTTTTTCACATAATTTATACCATTTTGCAAATACTTCCATGTCACTTGTAACTTTAATATTTTCATTTATTTGTTTTTCTTTATTATCTTTCCATCCTTCAAAATAGAATTCTTTTTTTGAAGGATTTAAATATGAAGGGGAATTTAATGCATCTTTAAAAATACTTCCATATTTTATATAAACATCAATTATTGAAATAGTATTACTAAATATTCCTGAATTAGCATTAAATCGTATTTTTACGTTTAATTTATAAATTCCATCATTATATTCATTTAATTTATTATCATATTCTTCAAAAATATTTTTAACAAAAACATAAAATTTTATTTCTGAATAATTTTTATAATCAGCCATTTCTTCTTCAATATTAATATTCTTAATTATTGTGTATGTTGTCTTATTATCTTTAATTGTTCCATTATCTAATTCAATCCAATTATTATTTAATTGTTTAATTCCATTTACTTCTCTTGCTTCATCACCACATTTATTAATTAAATTACCTAAATCAACTGTAACATCTGATTTAACACCAACAATACAATATTTTAATTTAACATCATTTTTTTCTATAACACTTAAATTTAATACAGCATCATTTGTACTAAAATTTGCATCAGTTTCATTTTTTTGTGGTTTAACACTAAAAGTACTAATCACAGGTTTACTTGGTCTAACAGTTATTGTTCTTTCAGCACTTTTCTTTTCTACATTTTCTTGATTTAATAGTTCATTATAATTTTTAGTATATTCATATCTTATTTTATAAGTTCCAATTTTATCACTAGATAAATTTATGTTAGTACATTCATCACCATTTTCCATATATGCTTTAATATTTTGTTCTGGAACTAATATTTTATTAGAATTATTATCTTTAACTGGAGTACCATCAGGATTTATTAATTGTAAACTTCTAGTGTTTAACCCTACATAGCATAAATTATCAGTTGTATCTCCATACATTACACTATAATTTAAAGTATATAAATAACTATCTTTATTATCATTAGTATACGGATAAACTACTATTAATTCATGATCACTATCATAAAATACTTGTATTTCTTCGTTTTTACCTACTTTTTCATTCGTATCCGGATTAACTAAATTATCATTTAAATATCCATTATCTACTAAATCTCCAATAGTTATAATCTTAAATGAAAAATCATTTAAATCATTTAAAATATCTACTGTATTATTAACATACAACATAGCAGCAGATTTAATTTTTTCAACATATTCATCATAATTTTTTTTATTGTTATCTTTAAAAACTCTATTTAAAGAAATAGCTATTACTGATCCTAATAATGCCAGTAATCCAATCGAAACTAATACTTCAACTAATGTAAAACCTTTTTTATTTCTCATAAGTAATCTCACTACCTTACATATTAATAATAACATATATTTAAAAACAAAAAAAGAAGATATCAACTATATCTTCAATAATTATTTTGCTTTACTTTCTGCTTTTTCTAACTTAGCAACTGTGTCATTTAATACTTCAATAGTCTTCTTTCTTACATCAGAAGCCGCTT